>ERZ791930.21-NODE-21-length-190080-cov-23.405678_pt1 | contig 190080 bp, 168 predicted proteins | sample MGYA00510128_ERZ791930 | MGnify/ENA primary metagenome ERZ791930 (study PRJEB30046, sample SAMN00792057) | human gut metagenome | study: EMG produced TPA metagenomics assembly of the A metagenome-wide association study of gut microbiota in type 2... | reverse complement strand
GTGTTTCAAGTCCGTATAGACTGTTATATTGGTCCACACTGTCTAAATTTAATATCTTATCCATCATTCTAACTTGTTTAATGTCTGCTAAAATACAGCTTTTTCAGTTATTTGAAATATTCCGGTCACAAAAATAAGAAGTTATCCGGACAAGGTTATAACCCCAATTACGGATTATCTTACCTTAGTTACCGAATCTTATCCCATCCGGGAATAAAAAGAAGAGCCGGAATGTTCCTGCCGGGCTACCCACTCCATATATATGGCAGCACATTCATACACTTGTTGAGCTAAAAGGACATTGCTTTTTCGATGACGATGTGGCAGGAACAAATTGATGCTAATCATCAATCAAAAAAATGTATCCGATTGGTTCAGGGAGCTGTTTAGCAAACTCTATCAAAGGATACAACTGAAAGAGGTGCAGAAAAGGAGCAAAGGTTTTAGCCTGTAAAGAAAGGTATTTTGCTGAAATACAGTAAAAAGTGCAATTCACAATGAATGATATACTGTACCTTTTGCTATATTTGCATATAATCCATTTAATATTAAAAGAATGAATGCGGATTTTGATTATTTAGAAATAAACCGGGGAACAACAGGGTAGATATCCATCTGAAATCTGACTTTTAAATATAGGATAAAACATTAAAGTAATCATATTCCGATGGTCTATTCCATAATAGCTACAAAATAAGAAAGACTGAAAAGAATTTACCATAAATATAATAGATATGAAAACAGACTTTACAATCAGGGAAGCTCAACAGACGGATACTATTGCGCTAAAAGAATTATTTCAAAACACTGTTCTTGCGGTAAATAGCAAGGATTATTCGCAGGCAGAAGTTGAGGATTGGGCATCCTGCGGAGATGACCTTTCTAACATTGAAGAGATGATAAAGACCCACTATTTTATTGTAGCTGTTAATCAACAGTCACAAATCGTTGGTTTTTCATCTATTACGTCTCAAGGCTATTTACATTCTATGTTTGTTCACAAGGACTTTCAAGGTAAAGGTATTGCTACGATGCTTTTGGAAGAAATAGAACGATATGCAATTACAGCCGGAATTATGCGGATTACATCCGAAGTGAGCTTGACTGCTCGCCCTTTCTTTGAAAAAAAAGGTTATATAGTAAAGGAAGAACAAAAGCGCAAAGCGAATCAGCTTTCTCTCACTAACTTTTGGATGGCAAGGGAAATGGCTAAAATCAAGCCTTATAATGGTCGTATTCCTGCTTGTGGTGTCTTTTGTGGGGGATGCCCCATATATACGAGAGAAAAAAGAGCTTGCAGAGGAGCCGAGTTAAATCATTCTCGTTGTGAAAAATGCAAAACATTTCATTTATGTTGTTTTGGGAAAAAGATAACACATTGTTTCCAATGCAGCAACTTCCCATGTACCAGATTTAAAGGATTTGCCAAACGTTGGCAAAAGCATGGACAGGATTTTATTGAAAATCAAAAACTGTTAAGTGAGATAGGTGAAGTGGCGTTTTTGGAGTATTATAATAAAAAGGTTACAGATTAAGTCAAGTTCGTTTTGGATATATAGACAAAGGAACAAACTAAACTTATTTATACTGACAGCAAAATATGTGCTGGCGAAAAGAAAACAAAGTTTTGTCGTTTCGCCAGCATTATTTTTGTACTTTTGTCACATATAACAAAATACAAATGGATATAAATCAGAATTATAGAGAAGCTGTAAAGAGCATAAAAGAAGCTATCCTACGCAGCCAGTACCGTGCAGCCGCATCGGTGAACAAGGAACAGCTATCTCTTTATTACGGCATCGGACGTTATGTGTCGGAAAATTCCCGTACTGGCTTTTGGGGAAAAGGTGCAATTGAACAGATATCTTCCCTATTGCAAAAAGAATTGCCGGGGCTAAGGGGATTTTCAGCTTCGAATATAAAGAACATGCGAATATTTTATGAAGCATGGGAATCTGTTTTAAATCGCCAGCCACTGGCTGACGATTTAGTATTGGATGAAAAATTACTTCTTGTAGAAATTCGCCAGCCACTGGCTGATGAATTTAACTGGTCAGACTTCCTTTCAATCGGCTTTAGTCATCATACTGAAATAATATCCAAAGCTAAGACTTTGGAAGCAAGGCTGTTCTATATACATGAGTGCGCCACTCGCTATTGGAGTAAATACACTTTAAGGGATTACTTAAAAACAGACCTGTACAGCCATCGGGGCACTTTTCCTAACAATTTCGCACAAGCATTGCCTGATACCAAGCAAGCTCTAAAAGCTGTTTGCTCATTCAAAGATGAATACTTGCTTGATTTCATTAATGTGGAGGAACTGAATGAACAGGAGGAGGATTTAGACGAAAAGATAGTAGAAAAGGCGATTGTTGCCAATGTGAAGAAGTTTATCATGACCTTCGGACAAGATTTCAGTTTTATAGGCAATCAGTATCGTATGGAGGTTGCAGGAGAAGAAATGTTTATTGATTTGCTCTTTTTCAATCGGGAGCTTAATTCCTTGGTCGCAGTCGAACTGAAATCCGGAAAATTCCGCACATCTTATTTGGGACAACTGAATACTTATCTATCTGCTTTAGACACATATATCCGGAAGCCGCATGAAAACCCTTCTATCGGAATAATCCTTTGCAGGGAAATGAATCAAACCTTTGTAGAGTTTGCCGTTCGTGATTATAACAAGCCGATGGGGGTTGCTACTTACCATGCATCTAAAGACATGCCGGAACGGCTTCGTAACGCTTTGCCGGACATTGAGGATTTGAGAAAGCTATTGTAAAGCAAAAGCCTTATTTCTTTTTCGGACAGGTAATCGCCTTTTATTACCTTTACATAAGAAACCCGCCACCAAGCTAATTTCTTCGTTTTTTGTTACGATTTTGTCACCTGCCGTTAGTAATAGACTGATTTTTTCTTTGATAATCAGCTTGATATCCTGATCCATATATTATATGGCAGAATCTGTAATTAAGGTCAGGATACCCGTAATTTATCTACAAAGAACCCAAGCAAATATACCTAAATTTGCAACATCATAAAATATTAAAACGTATATTTGAACCAAATAACATAAATCGTATGAAAAGACTCGGATTATTTATGACGGTAATCATGATACTGTGTATTACCGTAAACGCACAGAAACAGAGCAACAGAACATTAGTAGCTTACTTCTCGGCAACAGGTACAACAGAGAAAGCCGCCAAACAGATAGCGGAGGTGACAGGCGGAGCCCTCTACGAAATACAACCTGCAAAGAAATATACCTCCGCCGACCTGGACTGGCACGACAAATCCTCGCGCAGCAGTGTGGAAATGGCAGATGCCTCGTCACGTCCCGCATTGCGTTCCCAGCCCCAAAACTTGGCAGCCTATGATACCATCTATATCGGTTTCCCCATTTGGTGGAACCTGGCTCCAAGAATCATCAACAGTTTTATAGAAAAAGGTGATTTCACAGGCAAGATCCTCATTCCATTCGCTACCTCGGGTGGAAGCCGCATTTCTAACGCCGAACAAGAATTAAAGAAAGCCTACCCCAGCCTGAACTGGCAGAAAGGCAGGCTGATGAACGGTGCTACCAAAGAAGAGATTAAACAATGGACTAAAAAATAAATAGTATGAGAAAGAATTTAGGAGCAAAACCTTTTACCTATCCGCAACCGGTATTTATCATCGCCGCATACGATGAAAACGGTCTTCCCAATGCCATGAATGCGGCTTGGGGCGGTATCAGTGAAATGAATGAAATCAGTATTTGTATCAGCGAAGGTCACAAGACAACGGCCAACATCCTGAAACGCAAAGCATTCACAGTGAGCATGGCAGAAGCCGGGCAAATCATCGCTTGCGATTATGTAGGCATTGTTTCGGGCAACAAGGTTCCGGACAAATTCGCCCGTGCGGGATTCCATGCCACCCGGTCGGAATTTGTGGATGCCCCGCTGATTGATGAATTATCCGTAGCTGTGGAATGCAAGCTGAAGGATTACAATCCCGAAACCTGTATCCTGCGCGGCGAAATAGTCAATGTAAGTGTAGATGAACGTGTACTGGATCAGAATGGAAAAGTGGATGCCTCCAAAGTTATTCCCGTCATCTTCGACCCGTTCAATAATGATTATCTGAAAGTAGGAGAAAAAGTGGGTAATGCTTTCTCGGATGGCAAGGCCTTAAAATAACGGAATCCGATATGATACAAACAGCGGAGGCAGCTTCTTCCATACAGAACAAACTCCGGCAAGCCGATTCCTAAGCTCTCACATCCTTGTGACTAAGCCTTTTTGAACGAATGATTTCTATCTCCCAAGCTTGCGGAGTTAAATCCATAGCCTTTGGAGTTAACTCCAAAGGCTATGGAGATAGAAATCATAGGTTTAAAAAGGGTTAAGTGCAGGAATAAAAAGGCTTAACCATCCCCATAGTGCCCCCCAATGATTCCGCCAACATTTTTTCTTCAAACTTATCTATCAGCAAATCGCTATAATTCTTAGTTCCTTTTTTAATTCTCACCGGCAATATCCTCTGCTTTGCCGACTTCCCGACTACGGCACATTCTGAATGATGCCTTATTCATTATTAAGCCTGATAAAAAAAGATTTCCATAATTTATAGAAAGAAAAGACTTGTTTCTCCCGCTCAAATAAGTAACTTTGTACGGTTAAGTTTGGCTCCTCATGCCAGCCACCACTTTCAGTCCGTCTATGTAAAAGCCTGAAAGCAAGATGAAGGAACTACTGTCAGGACAGCGCATTGTCATTCAGAGGATTATATTGGCTGAAAGCACTGAAGGAAACTTTTAAATCAGATTCCGGAAAGGAATAATTATATAATAAAAAATGAAAAAGGCCCAATTAATCGTAGCCGGCATTGGTCCCGGCTCACCCGAAGATATAACCCCCGCTGTAATACAAGCAGTCAAGAACAGCGATGTAGTAATCGGCTATAAATACTATTTCCAGTTTATCGAACCCTATCTGGAACCGGGCACCGAATGTATAGACACCGGAATGAAACGTGAAAAAGCACGTGCCGAACAGGCTTTCGAGCTGGCGGAACAAGGAAAGACTGTATGCGTTATCAGCTCGGGAGATGCCGGAATTTATGGCATGGCTCCGCTGGTTTACGAAATGAAATGCGAGCGTGGCAGCCGGGTGGAAATAGAAGTATTGCCGGGTATCAGTGCTTTTCAGAAAGCGGCTTCCCTGTTGGGAGCACCCATCGGTCACGATTTCTGTGTGATTTCCCTCTCCGACCTCATGACACCATGGGACCGGATTGAAAAACGCATCCATGCAGCCGCAACGGCAGATTTTGTAACGGCGGTCTATAATCCCAAAAGCGAAGGGCGGTATTGGCAACTCTACAGATTAAAAGAAATTTTTCTGAAAGAGCGTGCCCCCGAAACCCCGGTAGGCTTTGTGCGTCAGGCCGGACGTAAGGAAGAAACCGTGACAATCACCACTTTGCAAGAATTCGATCCCGAACAGGTGGATATGTTTACAGTGGTATTGATTGGCAACTCCCAGTCTTATTATCGGGAAGGGAAATTAATCACTCCGCGTGGTTATTACCGGGAAAAGACCACCGATGCGACAGGAATCGGTCAGGAGATTATGATAAACAGTTTCCGTACTATTGAGAAAGAATTGAAAAATAAAAATATTCCTTCGGATCACAAATGGGCATTACTGCATGCCATCCATACCACAGCCGATTTCGAGATGGAAAACATATTGCATATAGATCCTCTTGCCGTAGAATGTCTGTATAAAATATTGAATGAAGGAAAAGTACGTACAATTATTACGGATGTGACGATGGCTGCCGCGGGCATCCGTAAAGGTGCTTTGGAACGGATGGGCATCGGGGTGAAATGCTATCTGGGTGACGAACGCGCGGCAGCATTGGCAAAAGAAAAAGGAATCACCCGTACACAGGCCGGTATACGTATGGCAGCAGAGGAACATCCGGAAGCTTTATATGTATTCGGTAATGCCCCTACAGCATTGATGGAACTGTGTGACCTGATACGGAAAGAAAAAGCGCATCCATGCGGCATCATCGCTGCTCCGGTGGGCTTTGTGCACGTTTGCGAAAGCAAACACATGGTGAAACCTTTCAGCCATATCCCCAAACTGATAGTAGAAGGACGCAAAGGGGGAAGCAATCTGGCAGCGACTCTGGTAAATGCCATCCTTACTTTTGATGATGCGGAACAACTGAAACCGGGAAGAGATGTATAAGTCCATGCAAACATTCTATATAATAGGTATAAGCGATAACCGGAATCAATTTCTTTCTCCTGAAATCCGGAACTTGGTTTCTCAAGGGAAAGTCTTCTCGGGAGGAAAACGTCATCATGAATTGGTACACGCTTATTTGCCGGAAGATGCCGTATGGATAGACATCACCGTCCCGCTGGATGCGGTATTCTGCCGTTACGAGGAACATCCCGAAATAATCGTTTTCGCTTCGGGCGACCCGTTGTTTTTCGGCTTCGCCAATACCGTCATGAGAAAACTCCCGTCGGCAAAGATTATCTTATTCCCCACCTTCAACTCGCTGCAAATGCTGGCACACCGTATATTGCTCCCCTATCAGGAGATGCAGACCTTGTCGCTGACCGGACGTCCTTGGGATGCATTCGACTCTGCTTTAATCAGAGGAGATAAACTGATAGGCGTGTTGACCGACCGGGAAAAGACACCTGCCACCATTGCCGCCCGGATGCTGGAGTATGGATATGACAACTACCGCATGACCGTGGGGGAAGCATTAGGCAATGGCGAGGAAGAATCTGTACGTACATTCTCTTTAGAGGAAGCCTCCCAATCTGCTTTCCGCTTTCCCAATTGCCTGATACTGCAAAGAAACAAAGTGCATCCCCGTCCGTTCGGAATTCCCGAAAGTGAATTTCATCTGTTGAACGGACGCAACAGAATGATTACCAAAATGCCTGTCCGCTTGCTTACTCTCAGTATGCTGACATTAAGGGAAAAGAAATCATTCTGGGACATCGGTTTCTGCACCGGCTCTGTTTCCATAGAAGCCAAGCTCCAATTTCCGGAACTGAAAGTGACAGCATTCGAACAGCGTCCGGAAGGTAAAGAGCTAATGGAACGCAACAGTCGTAAATTCGGCACGCCCGGCATTACAACCGTCATGGGTGATTTTCTGGAAACGGAACTCGGCGGGCTTCCCGCCCCCGATGCCGTATTTATAGGTGGTCATGGAGGAAAAATGATAGAGATTCTACAAAAAATCAAAGAAGTGCTGTTGCCTGACGGAGTCATTGTATTCAATTCGGTTTCGGAAGAGAGCAAGGCCCTGTTCACAAAAGGTATAACGCAAATCAACAAGAAGGTAACACAGTGTACCCGTATTGCTGTGGATGCCTTTAATCCGATAGAGATAATGAGAGCGGAATAAATGATTTAAAACAGATAACAAATGAAAGCAATCATACTGATATCAGAAGCCAGCCTGCCGTTGGCAAAAACACTACAAAGAGAGTTGCCGGATACCCTTATTTATACCAAAAACGAATGCGAAGGCTGTATTTCCATCACATCCTGCCATCGGTTCATAGAGGAGCATTTCAATGACTTCGACAGCATCATCTTTATCGGTGCCATGGGAATCTGTGTACGCAGCATTGCAGGATGCATAAAAAACAAATATAAAGATCCGGCAGTGGTCTGTGTGGACAGTACGGGGCGCTTTGTCATTTCAGTACTTTCCGGGCATGTGGGGGGAGCCAATGAACTGACCCGCCATATTGCCGCCATTACAGGAGGAGAAGCTGTGATTACCACCCAAAGTGACAATGCCGGGTTATGGGCGCTGGACACGCTGGCTGGAAAATATGGCTGGAAAATAACTGTTCCTCATGCAAAAATGAACAGACTGGTCACACTTTTTGTCAACCGGGAACCAACGGCGCTGCTGCTCGATATAAAGGATAAAGGTACGGAGTATCTGGAACGCACGCTTCCCGCACACGTAAAAGTGTTCTATCATTTCGAAGACATGCCCCAATCGGAATTCAAGTTGATTATTGCTGTTACACCTTATATATATAGTGCGGAGATTCCCATGCTCTGTTTCCATCCCGCCGTCCTCCACTTGGGAATAGGTTGCCGGAAACAATGCGATCCTTCGGGCATTGCGGAATACATAGAAGCCGTGATGCACAGACATGGTTTGTGTCCGTTCTCTCTCGCCTCCCTCAATACCATCGAACTGAAAAAAGACGAGCCTCTGCTGGAAATCCTCCACCGGCGATGGGCCGATACGGAAACCCATATTTATCCTGCGGAAGAACTGAAAGATATCACAGTTCCCCATCCGTCTGAAAAGGCATTCGAAGTGACAGGCGTCTATGGAGTGGCCGAAAGCACAGCCTTGAAAAGCAGCGGTGAAGGAACACTTGTATTGGAAAAGCAAAAGGGCATGCTGACAGAAGGAAACCACTTCACTTTTGCCATAGCCGTCAGTGCGACAGCCATGCGTGGCGGACATATAGAGATAGTGGGTGCAGGTCCCGGTGATCCCGAACTGATTTCGGTACGCGGAAAACGAATGTTGGAGAAAGCGGATCTTGTTCTGTATGCCGGAAGTCTTGTTCCCCGCGAACTGACCTTTTATGCTAAAGAAGGAGCGACCGTACGCAGTTCCGCCGGTATGGATTTGGAGGAACAGTTCGCCTTGATGAAAGAGTTTTATGATAAAGGATTGTTTATTGTACGCTTGCACACGGGAGACCCTTGCATTTATGGAGCCATCCAGGAACAAATGGCTTTCTTCGACCGCTACAAGATGAGTTATCATATCACTCCGGGGATCTCCTCGTTCCAGGCGGCTGCGGCAGCATTAAGGTCACAGTTCACCATCCCCGAAAAAGTACAAAGCATAATCCTCACCCGTGGGGAAGGCCGTACTCCGATGCCCGAAAAAGAACAATTACATAAATTGGCGCAATCGCAAAGTACAATGTGCATTTATTTAAGTGCGGGCATTGTGGAACAGGTACAGGAAGAGCTGATGCAGGCATACCCTCCCGAAACTCCGGTTGCCGCCTGTTATAAGCTGACTTGGAAAGAAGAAAAGATTTATCGCGGAGAGTTGAAGGATTTGGCTAAGATAGTACGTGACAATAACCTGACGCTGACTACCTTATTGGTAGTAGGCGAAGCGATAGACAACCGGAAAGGTCTGTCCCGACTCTATGCGCACGAGTTCAAACACTTGTTCAGAAAGTAAAAAAAGAATCATTCACATCCAGCCTATGATACTGATTTTAGGAGGAACTACCGAAGGACGCACCGCCGTGAAAGTTGCCGATGAAGCCGGAAAGCCCTACTTCTACTCTACCAAAGGAGAATGGCAGGAGATACAATGCAAGCACGGCATCCGTATCACCGGAGGAATGGACACGGAGAAAATGGAAAGTTTCTGCCGCCAAAACAACATCCGTTTGTTGGTGGATGCTGCCCACCCGTTTGCCTCCCAACTCCACCGGACTGTGGATGAAACAAGCCGGACGCTACATCTTCCTGTCATACGTTTTGAAAGGAAGTATCCTCCACGCACCGAAAACATCATCTGGTGTGAAGACTATGCAGATGCCATTTACCGGTTAGAGAAAGCAGGAACCGATCGTCTGCTGGCACTGACCGGAGTACAGACCATCGGGAAGTTACGCCCTTATTGGGAGAAACATACCTGTTGGTTCCGCGTACTGGAACGGGAAACTTCCATCACATTAGCCCAAGAACAAGGCTTCCCGAAAGGAAATCTGGTATTCTATCATGCCGGAGAATCCGAAGCTCTTTTATTAGAGACACTACATCCACAGGCCATTCTGACCAAGGAAAGCGGAGAATCCGGAGGATTTTCGGAGAAAGTGAAAGCGGCACAGGCTGCAAAAATCCCGGTCTTTGCTATAAAACGCCCTCCCCTTCCCAGGCATTTCATGATCGTTACCGGTGAATATGGATTGAGAAAACAGATAGAAAAGAACATCCCTGCTTTTTACCCGTTGAGAAGCGGCTACACCACAGGGGCCTGCGCTACTGCAGCTGCAAAAGCAGCATTGACGGCTCTGATTTTAGGGGAAGAACAGAAAATGATATCCTTCCGCCTTCCCGATGACGAGGAAATGACCTTACCGGTAGCCCATACAGAAATAGAAAAGAACAGTGCCACCTGCACCGTTGTTAAAGATGCGGGAGATGATCCGGATGTCACTCACGGCGCATCCATTGTGGTAACGGTAAGTTTTAGCAATCACCCGGACATCCGTTTCCTGCAAGGTGAAGGAGTGGGACGAGTCACCCTTCCGGGGCTGGGATTGGAAATCGGGGAACCCGCCATCAATCGCATCCCCCGGCAAATGATAATGAAAGAATTATCGGCGCTTTATGACAAAGGGCTGGATGTTACCATTTCCGTTCCCGGAGGAAAAGAGTTGGCACAACGTACTTTCAATCCTAAACTAGGAATTGTGGACGGCATTTCCATCATTGGAACTTCGGGCATAGTCCGTCCTTTTTCTTCAGAAGCTTTTGTCGAGGCTATCCGCAGGGAAGTGGAGGTTTGTGTGGCTGTGGGCTCATCCAGACTCATCATTAATTCGGGAGCAAAAAGCGAACGTTTTGTGAAGAAGGAGTATCCGGGATTACCTGCTCAGGCTTTTGTACATTATGGAAATTTTATAGGGGAGACACTCAAGATAGCTGCCAAGCTTAAGGTTCCATTGGTTACTTTAGGCATTATGATAGGCAAGGCGGTGAAACTGGCCGAAGGAAATTTGGACACACACAGTAAGAAAGTGGTGATGAATAAAGAATTCCTAAGGCAGGTGGCAATGGAAGCCGGATGCTCTCCGGATGTTGAAAGCATGATAGAAAAGTTGACATTAGCCCGTGAATTATGGACCTTGCTGTCTGAAGAAGACAGCGGAAAGTTCTTTCCGTGTTTGTTGGAACATTGTTTTGCACATTGCGTCCCCTTATTGCCCGAAGGAAAATTGACAATCCTCTTGATTGATGAAGAAGGGAATATTCCTTTCAGGATACAATAACTGATTATTTAGACGCTGCTGCTAAACGGAAGCTAATATAGCAGTGACTTGTTCTAACAATTCCTCTATGGTATCTACCTTTATCGTCCTCCCGGCTACCGGGTGGATAATATATCCACTGGTAGTCATATCTCCCGTTTCAATATAAAAATCGGACTCAACACGCCGGCTTGCCAGAATACCATTCCGCTGCAAGGCTTTCCGTACCATCGCATACTTATTCCCATGTCCCACCAGACGGACTTCTTTTTCAAACTCATTGTCAATGCGGAACAGTCCGGTTTCCATATCAAAAACAATTCCCTTACGGGAGAAAAAATTACTCAGGCATCCGTCTATGGAAAGATCTTCAGGAGTTCCTATAGTCACTCCATTGGCTTTATCCATCAGCCAAATCTTATCAGCAATCTGCAAAGCTAACTCTAAATCATGGGTGGAAAGAAAAATCGTCTTGTTGGTAGAACGTGACAAATGATGAAGCAGTTGCATAATCTCCACTTTACTGGGGAAATCAAGAAAAGCAGTCGGCTCATCCAGAAAAATCACCGGGGTTTCCTGTGCCAACGCCTTTGCTATCATTACTTTCTGACGCTCACCGTCACTCAAAGTATGTACCATCCGGTATTTCAAATCCTCAATCCTTACCAGCGCAATGGCATCGTTTACTGTATTCTTGTCCTCCTTGCTTAAATTTCCCCAGAAACCGGTATAAGGACTGCGCCCCATACCCACCAGTTCTTCCACGGTCATGTTCCGCAGACTGCATTTTTCGGTCAATACCACTCCGATAACTGTCGCCAACTGTTTATCGGTGTAATCCGTCAGTTTCTTTCCCATTATTTCTATCTCTCCTCCTACAGGCGGCTGAAAGGCAGACAAAGTACGCAATAAAGTAGATTTCCCTACTCCATTCGCCCCCAAAAGACAAGTCAGTTCCCCACTGCGGATAGTAGCATCAATGTCCTTCGCTACAATCTTGGTTCCCCCCTTACCGGGATAACCGGTAGTCAGTTTCCGAATATGTATAGTTTCTTGATTCATCATTACTCATTCATTTCATTGCGACGTTTATTGAATAAAACCGACATCACTACCGGAGCACCTACCAAAGCCGTCACCGAATTTACCGGCAATGCACCTTCGAAACCGGGCATACGGGCAATCAGATTACATACCAATGCCAATGACGCACCTGCCAGTAAAGAAGCAGGCATCAGAATACGATGATCGGATGTGCGGAACATTCCCCTGCAAAGATGCGGAACGGCCAGCCCCAGAAAAATAATCGGACCGCAATATGCGGTAACAATAGCTACCAATACTCCCGAACAAGTAATGACAAGCAGACGGGCACGTTTTATATTCAATCCGAGATTCCGTGCGTATGCATCTCCCAGCAGCAAAAGATTCAATGTTTTGACAAGCAGGAAGGAAAGTGGCAACAATACCACCATGATACATATAAATAAAGTCATCTGATCTCCCGATACACGGGCAAAACTTCCCAACCCCCAAATGACATATGCACGAATATCCTCCTCCACACTGAAAAATTTCAGCACACCTATCACCGCATTGGCTATGTAACCAATCATCACACCGATAATCAGCAAAGTAACATTGCCCCTTACTTTTTGGGAAACGAAAACAATAAGTGCCATAATGGAAAGTGAACCTGCAATAGCTGCTATGGTAAGGGCTATTTCCCCCATAAAGCCTAGCTTGCTCAAAGCAACACCACCCAAACTGCCCGAAAGAAGCACCACAAAAGCAACTCCCATACTGGCTCCCGAACTGATGCCCAGTACCGACGGACCGGCCAAAGGATTGCGGAAAACAGTCTGCATCTGTAAACCGCTGACAGAGAGCCCCGCCCCCGCCACCAATGCGGTAAGCGCCTGTGGTACCCGTGATTTCCAAATAATATTTTGCCATATAACAGACTCATTCCCTGTTCCCCAAAGGATATTCCACACAGCACGAAGCGGTATGGAAACAGAACCTAATACCAGATTCAGGAAGAAAAACAGAAAAATAGAAGCCATAATTAACAGCATATAAAATGCAACAGGTCGTTTCATATACTATTTTCCTATTTAAGCAATTCATAATATCCCGGTTGGTGACCGGACAAAAGCTGCGGATGAAAGATTTGAATCAAATCTGCCAGAACAACTTCCGGTTCTGTAGGCATACTCTCATAAAAAGGTTTTTCACGCATGTTACAATAAATCACCCCTTTCTCTTTGTATGCTTTAAAATCAACATAACGGGCATCTTCCTCTTTCAACGTGTTATAAGAAAATTCTCCTTGATAGCTATTCACAATACGCCAATAATCGGCACCTGCCGCTTGGCTGTAAACTGTTTCAAAATCGAGGGTGACTCCTCCAGACTGTTCATCGTCTTTCAAAAAATAATCGGCACCGGCATCTTTAAACAATTGTGCGAGAAAACTCCTCCCTCCTACAGCATACCAATTGCCGCCCCGCAATTCTCCACTGAATACCACCGGGCGTTTTGTCACCCGACCGGTCAGTTCCTTCAGCTCGTTATATCTTTTCTTAATAGTGGCAAACTGCTCATTAGCTTTATCTTCTCTTCCCAATAACAAGCCCACAAACTTTATCCATTCAGCCTGTCCCAAAGGAGTCATTTCCTTATATCCCAAATGCGGCATCAAAGGAATGCCTACCTCTTTCAAAGCATCGTACCCCCCTCGTTTAAAAGGAGAGATCAAAATCAAATCCGGGTTTACACTCATAATCACCTCATTATCGAAATTCCCTTCAATACCTATCTTATGAATGCTTCCATCTTTCAAACGATCATTTATTTTCTTGTTAAACAAATGACGTGTACTGGTGATACCCACCACCGCATCCAGCTCTTCCAACTTGATAAAATTGGAAAGTTGCAGGGAAGTCATGCAGATAACGCTTCGTATGGGAGTTTCAATAACCGTATAATCCGCAGGTATGTTTTCCGCTTCCACACCTCTTGGCACCAAAGCATAATGAAAAGACTGACTTTCTTTATTCTGAGGGTCCTGAATGTCAAGCAGACAAGCCTGATTCGTATAGGTTATTTTAAACCCTTGGGCATATTCCGGAATAATCTTCACAATAGAAGAATCTGTCAATGTCTTATGCTCCAGATTCCCGGAGCCCTGTTTGTGCTTATTTTGGCAGGCTGTAACAGTCAATAATAACAAAAGGCCCGAAGCCCATATTAGTTTTTTCATGTTCTTTTCTGTTTTTCAGCCAACAAAGGTAATCAATTCTCTTGCTTTATACGGAATTTTTCAGCACTTTTGCGTGCTTAAAAACTGTAAATACCTACAAAAGATGAGTCATCCGATCTATTTTGTTTCTTTAGGACCCGGTGATGCCGAACTGATTACATTGAAATCATTGCATGCTTTACAGCAAGCAGACATAATATATTGTCCATCAACGGTTCGGGAACCAGACAAAATCTTGTCACGTGCCGCCACCCTGTTACATAAGCTAGGCATCAAAGGAGATATACACCTATTCTCGCTCCCGATGAGCAAAGACAGAACAAAAGCAATCAAAGTCTATCGGCAACTTTTCGAAGAAATGAGGCTGGAACAAAAAGCAGGAAAACGGTTGGCGGTAGCAGTAGAAGGCGATGCGGGAATTTACGCCTCCGTTCACTATGTACTGGATCTCCTCGAAGAAAATGGAATCCCCGTAGAGCAACTTCCCGGTATTCCTTCATTCATCGCTGCGGAAGCGGCCGCAAAACTACATCTCATCAGCCAAAAAGAAAGACTGGTCATTATTCCGGGCAATATTACTTCGGACGAACTGGACATGTATCTGAGCCATCACCATGTGCCGGTTATCATGAAATTATCTCAATGTGCAGACATAGTACAGGATTACATGGAGTCCCACCCCCAATACAGTTATCATTATTTTGAAAATATATCGACAGCCGAAGAATATCATTCTTCCCATCAGGCGGAACTGAAAAGAAGAGTATTTCCTTATTTTTCCTTAATGATCATCTTTAACGAACAGACACGGAAGGATGATAGTGCAAAATAGCGTTCAGAATACCTTCAATATTTACATCATCTTTCTTGATAACTAAAAAATTGTGGTACATTCCTTCTTTCCGGTAACGGATCACAATCGACTTGAGTTTACCAGACTTTGTGTACTCCTTTTCTATCTCTGTGATGTTTTGCAAAGGAAAAACATGCCGAGGCTTCATCCCTCTTATAGCTAAGGTAAAAGAATCAGGAGTAATAGTATAAACAGACAATAACCTTACCCCCGTTATCAACAGAGGAGGAGTCAAGACCAGCAAAGATGCATATCTTCCATGCGCTATAAAAAGGCATGTACACGCCACCAACATAATAGCAATAACTGCCCAAATCCATAAAGGATAGCCAGGTCTGAATTCTTGTTTTTCCATATGCCACATCTATCTTGTATAGATACAAAAATAGGGAGATTCAGTTTTATAACCAAATCTCCCTCAAGGAATTTATAAACTATTTCTAACAATTAATCTGATTAGAGAATACCCTTTACTGTTTCCAGCATACCCTTTTCTTGAATAGAGTCAAGATCAGCTTTTACTGCGGCGGTCAAACCCGGAATGTTGTTCAAGTTCTCACCCCAAATAGATTCTGCTGCCAACACGCCTTCCGCCACTTTCTGAGTGCAGCCTGTAGCCCAAAGTTCTTTCAGCAGATTCATGATTTCAGGAGCATCGTTCGGAACAATCTCAGCACCGTCAGCACGAACACCACCTTTATAATAAGTGATGATAGCCGCCAGTCCCAATACCAAGCCTTTAGGCAACTCACCCTTACGCTCCAGATAAACTTTCAAGCCCGGGAGGTCGCGAGTTTCATATTTAGGGAATGAATTCAGCATGATAGAAGTCACCTGGTGATCAACAAACGGATTGTTGAAACGCTCCAAAACATCTTCCGCAAACTTCTTCAATTCTTCTTTCGGCAGGTTCAGGGTTTCCATCAACTCATCGAACATAACTTTATGAATGTATTTACCTACCACTTCATGCTCGCAAGCCTCGCGCACAATGTTGATTCCAGACAGATAAGCTACCGGAGACAGCACTGTGTGAGGACCGTTCAGCAAAGTAACTTTTCTTTCGTGATAAGGAGCTTCAGACGGAACGAACAATACATTCAAACCGGCTTTGTCGGCAGGGAATTCCTTGGCGACTTCCTGCGGAGCTTCAATTACCCACAAATGGAAGATTTCTGCCTGTACCACCAGATTGTCATCATACTGCAATTTTTCTTTAATAGCAGCGATATCTTTGCGGGGGAATCCCGGCACAATACGGTCTACCAAAGTAGCATAGACACCACAAGCTTCCTCAAACCATTGCTTGAAGTCTTCACCCAAGTTCCACAAATCAATATATTGATAGATGGTTTCTTTCAGTTTATGGCCGTTCAGGAAAATCAATTCGCAAGGGAAAATTATCAAACCTTTGCTCTTGTCACCATTGAACGTTTTATAACGGTGATACAGCAACTGGGTCAGTTTGCCCGGATAAGATGAAGCAGGGGCATCATCCAGCTTGCAGGCAGGATCAAAAGCGATACCGGCCTCTGTCGTATTAGAGATAACGAAACGCATTTCCGGCTGTTCCGCCAATTTCATAAATTCATCATTCTGAGAATAAGGATTCAAGGCACGACTGATCACATCAATTTTTGTCAGGCTGTTTACCACCTGTCCTTTATCCAAACCCTGCAAGTTTACATGATACAGACAATCTTGTGCGTTCAACATGTCAACCATACCTTTTTCAATAGGTTGAACCACCACCACACTGCTGTTGAAATCAGTTTTTTCGTTCATGTTGTAGATAATCCAATCCACAAACGCACGCAGGAAGTTACCCTCACCAAATTGAATGATTCTTTCGGGACGTTGAGTCTTTGCTGCTGTCTCCTTGTTTAATGCTTTCATATTTTTAATTATATTATGTGTTTATCCATACCTGTACTTATTGAAGACGAATCAGATTTTATTGTGTACTCATAGTATTCATGCTTTCTTTTAAATGGTAATATATATTTAAGTTTTTATATATCATCATTGAACCAAGCATTTAAAATCTTTAAATCTTCGCCGCAAAGATACAAATAATTTTGTTATTCCAAATAAAATTTCTACTTTCGTGTTCGATAACGGTTAATAAATCTAAAGAGATGCTCTTTGACATCTTTTTTAGAATGAGTTTTTACTGAAAGTCAAAATAAACAACAATTATATAGATATAAAAAGACTACTTATGAAAAACTTTATGGATGAAAACTTCCTGCTTCAGACAGAAACTGCGCAGAAGTTGTATCATGAACATGCGGCTAAAATGCCTATTATCGATTACCACTGCCACCTGATCCCCCAGATGGTTGCTGATGACTATCAGTTTAAGTCACTGACAGAAATCTGGTTGGGTGGAGACCACTATAAATGGCGTGCCATGCGTACCAACGGTGTGGACGAACGTTATTGTACCGGTAAAGACACCACGGACTGGGAAAAATTTGAAAAATGGGCGGAAACAGTTCCTTATACCTTCCGCAACCCATTATACCATTGGACTCATTTGGAATTGAAAACCGCATTTGGAATCAATAAAGTATTGAATCCGAAAACTGCCCGCGAGATTTTTGATGAATGTAATGAAAAGCTTGCCAAACCGGAATACTCCGCACGAGGCATGATGCGTCGTTATCATGTGGAAACCGTTTGTACAACCGATGATCCGGTAGATTCATTGGAATATCACATCAAAACCCGTGAAAGCGGATTCGAAATTAAAATGCTTCCCACTTGGCGTCCGGACAAGGCGATGGCAGTAGAAGTTCCCGCTGATTTCCGTGCTTATATGGAAAAATTGTCTGCTGTAAGCGGTGTCACGATATCTTCTTTCGATGACATGGTGGCTGCTTTGCGGAAACGTCATGACTTCTTTGCTGAACAAGGTTGTAAATTGTCTGACCACGGAATTGAAGAGTTTTATGCTGAAGACTATACTGATGCTGAAATCAATGCTATATTTAATAAGGTATATGGTGGTACAGAACTGACCAAGGAAGAAATTCTGAAATTCAAATCAGCCATGCTGATCGTATTTGGGGAAATGGATTGGGAAAAAGGCTGGACCCAGCAGTTCCACTATGGAGCAATCCGCAACAACAACACCAAGATGTTCAAACTTCTGGGACCTGATACCGGTTTCGATTCAATCGGTGAGTTTACCACCGCCAAAGCGATGGCTAAATTCCTTGACCGCCTGAATACAGAAGGAAAACTGACCAAAACTATCCTTTACAACTTGAATCCTTGCGCCAATGAAGTAATTGCCACCATGTTAGGCAACTTCCAGGATGGCACAATTCCAGGCAAGATTCAATTCGGTTCCGGATGGTGGTTCCTCGATCAGAAAGACGGTATGGAAAAACAGATGAATGCACTGTCATTGTTAGGCTTGTTGAGCCGCTTCGTAGGTATGCTGACAGACTCTCGTTCATTCCTGTCTTATCCGCGTCACGAATATTTCCGCCGTACTTTGTGCAACTTGCTGGGTAATGATGTGGAAAACGGCGAAATCCCTGCTTGCGAAATAGAACGCGTCAATCAGATGGTGGAAGATATCTGCTATAATAATGCCAAGAAGTTCTTCCAATTCTGACAACCGTCAGAATGCTGAATATAAATAAATGAGGATAGAACAAATGTGTCTGCAAAAGTTTTCACTTTTTGTTCCATCCTCATTCCAGTCATAGCAATTCTTCTATAGCCTCCGTTATTTCCTTGTCGGTTTTTCCCATGCCATATCCTCGGATGACTTTCCGTATAATCCGTTCTTTATCCAAAATAAAAAAGTACGGAGCCGCCCCACCCGTCCGGTAATCTTCTATCACTTTATCATCTCCATCCAAAAACATATAATTCAATTCCTTTCTCTTTGCATAATTCTGAAGTGAATGCATCCGGCTCCAACTTTCAATGGCTACCAATTCAAAATCTTCTTCTTGGTACTTTCTTTTCAGTTCTTTCAGAAAAGGGATAGAAGCCTGGCAAGCTCCACAGCCTATTCCTGTTATATTTACCAAGATGACCTTACTTTTCAAATCACTCAATGACACGGGATGCTCCTTTATATCATTCAATGTCCATTCTGGTGCTTTCTTACCCGTCAGATTAGCGGCCATATTCCTGGAAGGAGCGCCATAATCATATTTTTTTGTTTCATAACCTTGCGGAACATAATCGAAAACATCAAACCTGTCAATTGTTTCTTTGTTTATTTCCACATTACAGCAAGTTTCCACCGATATATTATGGGACATCGCTCTCCGTTTCTTATAAGGCAAACCATTCGACTTGTGAATCCACAGTTCATAAATAGAGGTCGGCTCTACATAAAAAGGAGGTGGAGGCATGTGATAAGCTTTACCAAAGAACTCCACTTGTGTATCTTCGTTTATGACAAGTTTAAAATGAAAATAATCCCCACAATCTTCCAATGTGGTAACTATGCTGTCTTCTGTTTCCAAAGCATACCTGACAATATTCTTGCAATAATTAAAGAAAGGTGGGGTCAACGGTCTGAAAGGTAACGGTCTGGTGGTAAAATTATCGATTTTTATTTCCTTGACAGCATGATTCACCAACACACGTACTTCACCATTATAACCGAATTGGAACTCTTTACCATCATCTGTTCCCAAATTCACAAAACTTGCCCCTATCGTAGAATCAGCCGGATCATCGAACTCTTTCACTATATATTTTCTAATACTGGAAGGAATTGTATCACCAGGATTCCAGACTTCGCTCTCTACTTTATACGTTGCTGACTTAATCTGCTCTAAATTATCCAACACCTTTTTCAAATACTCTCTCTTGTCATCTTGGCCATTCACCACATACACCGGCAATAACAAGAGAAAAAATAAAACAGCTTTTGTTCTCATACGTTTCTTGCTTTTATTGATTCGCAAAATATTTTGCTGACGCAAAGAAGAAGAAAAGCCTGTATCTCTGCAAAATATTTATCTGAACTCTTTCTGAATTTTCTCCTTTTTCAGAAAAAGATCAGATAAAACACCTGTTTTTTCCTTAACGTTATTTACTTTTGCATTCAAAATTCATACGATGAAAAGGGCAAAAACACACATTATCTTATTTATGGCAGTCACCATCACCGTTCTATATACTGTTTATATCGCTTTTCATAATAGTGCCGAACGAGTGAATACCCAAATAGACCACGCTTTCAAATCCGCCATTACGGAAGATTACAATGAAAGACTTGCCTACATCAGCTATTATCATCCCGAACCTACAAACTGGGATATAAAAATGTATACTATCGCTCCCAGCCTACACCAAAAAGTAAAAAGCTACACCATAAGAACCAGACAAGGAAAAACAATCTATACTTTTAAAGACAGTCTGGACGAGCAGACCGCCAAACGTATGCTGAACCAATACATTCTATCCCAACTAAAACCCATAAAGCCCGATGAGTTAAATGCAACCTTTAGAAAAATATTATCCGATCATGGCATAACCGGCAGGACCGGAACTATTTATTATAACAAATCCATTTCCCAACACAGCGACCAAAGTTCTGCAATTCCCCGAACGGCATACAATACTCCCCGATACATAGTAGATATCACCCAGAACATCAAGGTACAAGCATGGGTAAACTATGACTTCAAAACTATTTTACGACACATAGACAACACACTCTTTTGGCTCATCGGACAATTGATGATTCTTATTTTCATACTCATTTTTCTTAAAAAGGAAAAGGATACTCAAACACTCCTTACCCGTATGAACATAGACATGGAGAAACAAGAGTTGTATATAGGAAACAAAAAGTGCAACATTCAGAAATTAGACCTCACCTTACTAAATATGCTTTATGAAAAAGCAGGAACTTGCGTAAGCCGTGAAGAAATAAAAAAGAGTTTCTGGCCTACGGATGATAATGCCAATGAAAAAATAGATGCACACATCAAATCAATCCGGAAAGTTTTAAAAGAATTCCAAGAATATAAATTAATAACAGTCAGAGGAAAGGGTTATTATCTACGTATTCCATAATCCAGATTCCAGGCATTCTTTTAAAACAATATCCGCTAAATCATCTTTCCGAAAAAGCCTGTTTCTATTTTATTTCCTCCTTTTTTTATGTATATTTGCGGCTCTTTTAACACAAAAAACGTGGGGATTCACTAGAATTGGGAGAGCAACAAAATGAAAATCAAATTTATAAGTCTCGCAAGCGGAAGTAGCGGCAACTGCTATTTTCTCGGAACAGACAGATATGGCATATTGGTGGATGCAGGCATTGGCATCCGTACAATAAAAAAAACATTAAAAGAACTTGGAATCGGACTGGATATCATCCGGGCAGTATTCATAACACACGATCATGCCGACCACATCAAAGCAGTAGGGCATTTAGGAGAGAAATTTGGAATTCCTGTTTACTCCACTCCGGAAGTACATGCAGGAATCAACAAAAGTTATTGCATGACCGAGAAATTATCGACCTGCGTACACTATCTGCACAAAGGTGAGACAATGGAATTGGAAGATTTCGCAATTACTGCCTTTGAAGTACCTCACGACGGAACTGACAATGTAGGCTATTGCATGAATATAGACGGTAAAATATTTTCTTTCCTTACTGACTTGGGGCATATCACCCCCACTGCCGCCGAATATATATGTAAAGCAAACTATTTGGTATTGGAAGCGAATTACGATGAAGAGATGTTGAAAATGGGACCTTATCCCCAATATTTAAAAGAACGTATTGCCGGGCCTAATGGACATATGAGTAACCGCGAAACCGCCGATTTTTTGGCAGAAAATATCAATGAAAGTCTTAAATACATTTGGCTTTGTCATCTTAGCAAAGACAACAACCACCCCGAACTGGCATACAAGACAGTAGAACTCTCACTACGAAACAAAGGGATTATCGTCGGCAAAGATGTGCAAGTCATTGCTTTAAAGCGGAATACACCTTCAGATGTTTATGAGTTTGAATAAATTTCGATGAAAAGGTAAAAAAATGGTGCAAAATGTTGGATGTTTAAAAGAAAACACCTACCTTTGCAACCGCAAATCAGAAATGAATGCACTCTTAGCTCAGTTGGTAGAGCAACTGACTCTTAATCAGTGGGTCCAGGGTTCGAATCCCTGAGGGTGTACGAAAGAAAAACAGTTTGTAATTTGCACTCTTAGCTCAGCTGGTAGAGCAATTGACTCTTAATCAATGGGTCCAGGGTTCGAGTCCCTGAGGGTGTACAAAAATGGTTTGCATTTTGCACTCTTAGCTCAGTTGGTAGAGCAACTGACTCTTAATCAGTGGGTCCAGGGTTCGAATCCCTGAGGGTGTACAAAAGGAGTAACTTCGGTTATTCCTTTTTTTATAAGCCCGTCAAATAAAAGCGGCTACCCCTCCCGGGCCGCCGCTTTAAAATACAAATGAGCGTACAGCCATTAATGACTGCACAAGGAAAATCAGTTATCTTATATTTTTAATAATTCGCTAATTCTGCTCAAAACTCCCATATCCAAATCCTTTAACTCAATAACATTTAGTGTATCTGTAACATAAAGGTCATTGCCTAAAAATAAATATTTTGCATGAAATATCCTATTATTATAAAAGAAATCCAAAGCTATCTCCCTATCATTCTTTTTATTGCATAATTCTTTAATTCTATTTATAACATACGATTTTTCCATAACAAATAATATTACAGTACTTTTTTACAATTAATCTGCTACAAAGATAAAAAACCCCTTATTAAACTTCACATTATTTATAGAAAAGTTATGTGAAAGTTATTAACAATTTTATTATATTCAAGCTATTAAATGAACAATTAAAACAATATCAGTGATCCATCCGAGTTCTATTTATCCCATATACCTACCTTCTGTTTTTTTCCATCATTATAGCACAAGCTTAAACAATAAAATCCACAAGCAAGCATCTCCTACCGGAATGTCAAGTTTCTCCAAAGGGGAAACGTATAAAAGATGTATCTAAAAATAGTTCCTGAACAGGCTGAAAATAGTTAAGAGAGAAAAATCAAGAAGATTGGAAATGAAATAGCTTCCTTAACAACAAAGCAGAGAACAACAAGGATTTAATTTACATAATACAATCCAGACAGGCAGCCTTCCGGCTGCCTGTTATACTTCTATTTATCTTTAACATTTCCCTTTATAGGGGTCAGGGTTATTTTAGCCCCTTCAACTATCGGAGTTAATATATCAAAAATAACCTGTTTGTATTCAGATAAAGCAATACTCAATAATAGCTCCTCTTTTCTTATCTTATCCGCCAAAGCATTATTATCCTTTTTATATGATTGATCCTGCATATACAGCCGGTAAGTCTTATAGTTTTCATAAAATGCGGAAATAGACCGGAACAAGCGGCCATAATTTTCCTTCAGATTCTGACGATCATTCTCACTGAAGTAATTTCCCGGATTAGAAACAAACACTGTATCTTGAACAGAAACCACAGGCTGTGATACCACAGGCAGAGAATCTACCGGCATCTTCTGATCCAAATAGCCCAGCACCGCTTTTATCTCATTCTCATTAACTAAGTCTTTCAAGATTTTCAATGAGGTATCATAATACTTCATCACTTCATTCGCATTCTCCACACTCATGCTACTGCTATCCATAACGTGACTACTCTTGGAGCCACCGGAACAAGAGGATATGGAGAGGGCGCAAAGAAACACACCATACAATAATAAATTCTTCTTCATACTGCCAGTATTAAATTATAATACCTTGATAACAATATGAAATGATAATTGCTCACGCTCCTGTCCCGTTTTTTTCCAAATTGCTCTTAATTTTCTCTAACAAATAAAGGCATCCCTGCATTTTGGGATTTTCGTAACATACATAGGCCTGTTCAAACAGCATATCTACCGTATCCTTTAAATTAGGAGTAAAAGCAGCCTTATCTATCTGCATTGTTGGGGGAAGTTCCTGAGAATCAAACCATTTTTTCAACTCATTAACCTCTTCTTGAGTATATGTTCTCTTTCTTTCTTTTATCATATTATATATATTTTCTTTAAAATGGATAACCTACTGCAAAGTGAAAAGCAAAATCACGGCTAAAGCGTGGTCGGATAACAGGATATCGCTTTTTACCTGTTTCCACAGGATTTATGGCCTTCATGCCACCGTCAAAACGCAAAATCAAATAATCCAGATCAAGGCGGATTCCCAAACCGTATGCTACAGCTATCTGTTTATAAAACTCGTTAAATTTGAATAAACCACCTTCCTGTCCGGAGTCATCACGAATAGTCCAGATATTACCGGCATCCACAAAAGCCGCTCCATTCAATTTCCAAAACAAATGAGTACGATATTCTATATTCAAGTCCAATTTAATATCACCAGCCTGGTTGATAAAGTCCATTCTCCCATCCTCACTACCTTTATAAACACCAGGTCCTAAAGAACGTACAGACCACCCACGTACACTGTTCGCGCCACCGGAAAAATACCTCTTTTCAAAAGGAAGCATTTTAGAGTTACCATACGGATAAGCCACCCCCACTCCTATATGAAACACAAATGAGTTACGCGGATCTATCATGAAATTCTTTGCAAAATCAAAATCTGCTTTCACATATTGAGCAAAAGGAATATTCGCCAGCACATAATCTTCTCCATCTTTCGGATTAGGGTGAACCAATTTGGAAGCAGCATACAATAAATTACCAGCCTCTTCAATATTGGCACGAATAGAATAGGAATTTTTAGTAGGTGTACGCATCATGGCGTTTCCTGCACTGTTATAGGTAAAGCTGTACCCTGTACGCACAACAAGCTGATTTTCATAACTGGCTTTCAAAGCTGAATTCCTCAGACTCATGCTGTCCAAATATTCCTGAAAAGCCGATGACTTTCTAGGCATATATACATAATTGACATCTACCAAATCCAAACGGTGTTGCATACGTTTCCTGTCAGTCCATTTATAACTCCATGAAGCAGAAGCCAGTGTACGCGAGAATTCCGGACGAACTTGCGATGTGAACTTTAAGCCGACCTCTGAAGTAGCTCTAATTTTCTTTTTAAAATTCGATGATAGAAAAGGAAACATGAACTGAGGGAAATTCAAGCTGCTTTCTACCCCATACTCCATGTAATTATCATTCACATAATCCTGTGAAGCCACCCCCAATCCCGTAATGGCCTCATAAGCGCCACGCACTTTCATCATAAAGATTTCGGAACCTTTGAATACATTGCGGTGCTGAAAAGAAACCGAGGCAGCCGCTCCCAAGTCACCAGCCGAATTAGTTCCTTCTACTTCAAACGCCATGGATTTATTTTTGTTCTTCGCCAAAAATACGTATGCGTCCAGCTGCGTACTATTTTCTCCATTCACTTCACGAAAACGAATATTAGAGTATTTCAAGGCACGCAAACGCCCCAGATTGGAATAGGTGTTTTGCACATCCTGTTCACTATACAGTTCTCCCGGACGGATACGATTGAAATCAACCAACACTTGCGGACGGAGAAAAGCCTTTCCCTTGTAATACATACTATATCCTTTGTATCGCAAAGAATCAAATTCTTCCAAAGTACCTTCCTGTACCGACATGATTTCATCATCCGCCAGAAAATTCACTTCTCCCACCTTGTATTGTCTATGCTTCTGCGGCAAATCTTCTTTTCTACGCTGATAAGGAAGTAATCTTAAAGTCAAGTCCACCAAATAGGTATTTCTAGCCGTATCCGCCTGATAGACCAAAAAATCCTTGTTGAACTTATAATAACCCTTATTCTGCAATAATTTGGTAATCCGCTGCCGTTCAGCATCCAGCACATTCACATCAAACAGCATACCGGGCGCCAACAAACTTTGGGCAGAATCCTGCCGCATGTAGTCACTGATAACCAAATCATCTATATCATACACCACATGACGTACCTTATAAGGATGCCCGGCATGAATACGGTAAGCCAATTTCAATTTGTTCTTCCTCGTTTTTTTATCCAGGTGCACAGTAGCCCCCATATACCCCATATTACGTACCGCTTTCTCTATTTCCTCCTGGGATTTCAGGGCAACAGATTCATCATAGATTACCGGAGCATCACCAATCTTCCTAAAAAAACGATTAATCCATTTAGTGGAGTCCACGCCTGAGACGCAATAAGTACGCATAGGTATCTTAACCAAATTGAACCATTTGGCATTAGGATTCTGACGAATATATGAATTGAATAGTGACGGCTTCACCTCCTTCGTTTCAGATACAATCCTGACCTCATCCAATAAATATTTATCCTCAGGAATAAATTTACTGACCGAACACGAGGTGCATAGTGCTATAATAAATGTGCATATATATGGGCGTGCGCTTTTCTTCATACAAATCCGTAACCTTCGCAAATTTATCTACAAAGATAGATATTAATTGAAAATATCTTCTTAGCTTTGCTCCAAATATTTGTTATTAAATAGAAATTATCATGCTGAGCAAAAACAAAATAAAATATATCCGTTCGTTGGAACTGAAAAAAAAACGCAAAGAAGAACAAGTTTTTGTGGCCGAAGGGCATAAATTGGTAGGCGATTTATTGGGACACTTCCCTTGCAAGTTACTGATTGCCACTTCCAATTGGCTGAAAATGAACCACTCTGCCACGGCCAACGAAATTATTGAAGTAACACAAGAAGAGTTGTCACGTGCCAGTCTTCAAAAGACGCCCCAAGAGGTATTGGCCGTTTTTGTACAACCTTCTTATGATTTAAATCCGGAAGTTATTAAAAGTTCTCTATGCCTGGCACTGGACGATGTACAAGACCCAGGGAATCTGGGAACCATTATCCGCTTGGCAGACTGGTTTGGCATTGAACATATCTTCTGCTCGACAGGGACAGCAGATGTGTATAATCCCAAAACCGTACAGGCAACCATGGGGGCATTGGCAAGAGTAAAAGTTCATTACTGTTCTTTACCACAGCTTATTGAAAGCCTGACCGATATTCCTGTATACGGCACCTTTTTAAACGGGAACATTATTTATGCAGAATCCCTGTCGGCCCATGGATTGATTGTCATGGGAAATGAAGGAAAAGGAGTAAGCCCTGAAGTAGAGAGACTGATAAACAAGAAGTTATATATTCCCAATTATCCTCAAGAACGGGAAACCTCCGAATCGTTGAATGTGGCAATTGCCACAGCAGTGGTTTGCTCGGAGTTCAGAAGACGTTTATTGCCTTAAAATTCATATTTCCATCGGTATATGCAATAATTTCTGAATGGGAAATACTATAACGCTACCCTAAGCATATATTATAAACGTACCAGTCTGCTTCCCGTTGTAAACTCCTTTCCCGGCAAATCAAAATCAGCTATATGCCATGCATATACAGGCTGTTCACATCCTGTTTCCAGCATGGCACGGTGCAGGAAATCAGCAAACTTCTCTCCGGAACAAATCTCCAGCCCATACATCGGAGAAATAATAATCACTCCGCCTATCCATTGTGTCGCACTAAGCTCCTCCTTCAATGGAAAATATGCACGCACTCTACCGCTGTCTTCCAACTCCACTACATATTTAGAATAACAGCCATCCGCCGAAACATAAAGATAATGACAAGCAAAACGTCTCATACCCACAAAAGATAATTAATTTCTGCGCTTGATTCTCTGAGGACGATCTGAGTGAGAATGATCTGCCGCATTATTCTCCTTCATTTCACGTGGATTCATACGGGCGGGAACATTTTTCCTGATATCCACCGATTGAATCGAATCTGCTTTCTTCTCTGTTACCACCGAATCAGTTCCAACACGCTGTTCCACAGCCAAACTATCTTTTCCGGCAACTGTCATTGTATCTACCGGTTCATGATAACGGGTCAAAGCAATATTATTGATAATCAGTCCCGGCTTATTCGTTGACGAATCACTATCCATATAGTAAATAAATCCGCTCACACTCTTGATGGCAAAAGCAGAATCAGGCTTTATATACAAAGTCTGCACACCGGAACACGTGATATCCTTCACACGCCCCACCACAGAATCATTATCAAACAAAATATTGAACCCCATAGTGGCTCTCCGTTCCCCTTCCGAAAGGAATATATAATCAGCCGACCACAGGAAAGCATCCTTTGCTTTGAAATTACTATCGGCGGGAATCTCAAAAGTCACCTTATTCGCCAACGGAACATCTGTCAGCCAATAAAGTTTACGGTCATACCATACATCCACAGTATCTCCCGGCAACGATGCAGCCGGTTTATCCTCACGCAACGCCAGCAACTCCTGCATGCGTTTTTTCTCACTGCGGAAGCGTTCCCCCACCTTTTTATAAAGACCGGCAAGTTCCTCCGTGTGACGTGTGTACCACACCATGGACGAATCGAAATCAGCTTCAGTAATATGATACTTCTCGAAGACATAATTCTTATACGCCTCCTTTTGATAATTATCAGAATAACTCAGATTATTGCCCATGGAGATACTTAAATGATAATCGTACAAGATATTCTCCATCCTGTCCGGCTGGATAATATCTTCAGGCACTTGCTTGCCACACCCCACCATAAAAGCCGCACCCAGCAGCCACACCCAAGTAATATTCCTGCGACGCATCATTTATCCTTTAATTTCTTCTGCTGACGGGTGAATATTCTTATTCAGATACTTACCGTAAAATAACAACAACGCCACAATACCGCAACTGATGGCAGCATCGGCAAAATTAAATATCGGACTGAAAAATATGAAATGTTCCCCTCCTATTCCCGGTATCCATTCGGGCCAGTTGGTTTCAATAATGGGAAAATAGAACATATCCACCACCTTACCATGCAACCATTCCGAATACCCTTCACCTACCGGAACAAAAGAAGCGATGGTACTATGAGTACTTTCATTAAAAACAACGCCATAGAACACACTGTCTATAATATTACCGATAGCCCCTGCCAAAATTAAAGAGATACATACAATATAACCAGTCTTATAATTCTGTTTCACTATTTTTGCCAGATACCAGATAATCAATCCCACAGCTACAATACGGAAGGTAGTAAGGAATAACTTTCCGAATATTTCCATACCGAAAGCCATGCCGTTATTTTCTGTAAAATAGATATAAAACCAATCTGTTATGCGGATACTCTCATGCCAGTACATATTGGTCTTTACCAATATCTTTATTATCTGGTCGATAATCAGAACTGCAAAGACGATAAGAACAGAGAGCTGCCCTTGGGTGAGTAGTTTCTTCATTTATTAAATTGAAAATTAATTAATGGTTAATGATTAGCCGTTAGCGGTTAATACTGTAACATGACAGTGAAACTCATTAACTATTAATCACTAACCATTAACCACTATTTTATTTCTTTCCTTCGTTCTTTGCCTCAATGCTCAGTGTTGCATGAGGTACTGCACGAAGCCTTTCCTTCGGAATCAACTTGCCGGTTTCACGGCAAATACCATAAGTTTTGTTCTCGATACGTACCAATGCCGCCTGCAATCCCTGAATAAACTTCAGCTGACGTGCCGCCAACCGGGTCGTTTCTTCTTTAGACAATGTATTAGCACCTTCTTCCAAAACTTTATAAGTAGGGGAAGTATCGTCCGTATCATTACCGTCCTTATTCATGATACTACTTTTCAGTCTATCATAGTCACGCTGAGCCAATTCCAGTTTTTCCATGATAATGGCACGGAATTCCTCCAGTTCCGCATCTGAATATCTAGTTTTTTCAGCCATATAACTTAGTTTTAAAAGGTTAATTATTCTTTTACGACACTCACATAAAGTGAGAAATCATCAAAATTTAATTCTGTACCGTTCTTCACTTCATCCACTAATTCCAGGGAGTTAGCAAGAACCTGGTTACAAATATAAGTATTATATTCATTTACCGCATCATCGGTTTGAGGATTTTTAGATAATGCCACTTTTATTTTGTCCGTTATCTCAAAACCACTGCTCTTACGGATATTCTGTATACGGTTTACCAATTCACGGGCAACCCCCTCACGACGCAGTTCTTCGGTTACGGTAACCTCCAATGCCACAGTCAGTTTACCTTCATTGGCAACCAGCCATCCCGGAATATCCTCACTGAAAATCTCCACATCCGTTGTTTCGATAACCGCTTCCGCACCATCAAGCACAAAGGTATATTTACCATTTTTCTCCAATTCGGCAATAGCTTCCTGCGACATTCCGGCTACGGCTGCGGCGACAGCTTTCATCTGTTTGCCGAATTTCGGGCCGAGTTTTTTAAAGTCACATTTCACCTTTTTCACCAATACGCCTGCGGCTCCGTCTACAAACTTGATTTCTTTCACGTTCACTTCGCTCATAATCAAGTCTTTTACGGCTTCGATGTGCATTTTCTGCTCTTCGTCCACCACCGGAACCATGATACACTGCAAAGGCTGGCGCACTTTGATATTGACTTTGCGGCGCAATGCCAATACCATAGAAGTAACATCCTGAGCCATCTGCATACGCGCTTCCAGTTCTCCGTCTATCAATGCCTCATTACATTCCGGGAACTTGGCCAAGTGTACAGAAACCACGGTGTCACGACCTGTAGCCGCAATCAAATCCGTATACAACCGGTCGGCATAGAACGGAGCGATAGGCGCCATCAGCCTGGCCACTGTTTCAAGACAAGTGTACAATGTCTGATAAGCGGACAGCTTATCCTGTGACATGGCATTACCCCAGAAACGTTTACGGTTCAAGCGCACGTACCAGTTACTCAAATTATCATTTACGAAGTCTGTAATCAAACGTCCCGCCTTGGTCGGTTCGTAATCGTTGTAGCAAGCGTCCACGTTCTTCACCAATGAATTCAGAACAGACAGAATCCAACGGTCTATCTCCGGACGTTCATTTACCGGCACTTCCGCTTCCTGATAAGCGAAACCATCCACATTGGCATAAAGTGCGAAGAACGAATAGGTATTATACAAAGTACCGAAGAATTTACGACGAACCTCATCCACCCCGTCGGTATCAAATTTCAAGTTATCCCACGGAGAAGAATTGGTAATCATGTACCAACGCAAAGGATCGGAGCCATACTGTTCGATAGCGCCGAACGGATCTACCGCATTGCCCAGACGTTTTGACATTTTGTTTCCGTTCTTGTCCAGAACCAAGCCGTTAGAGATTACGTTCTTGTAAGCCACACTGTCGAATACCATCGTAGCGATAGCATGTAGCGTAAAGAACCAGCCACGGGTCTGGTCCACCCCTTCTGCAATGAAGTCCGCAGGATAATAAGTGCGGTTGTCCACAATTTCCTTATTTTCAAACGGATAGTGCAACTGCGCGTAAGGCATCGCACCGGAGTCGAACCACACATCAATCAAGTCCGCCTCACGTTTCATCGGCTTGCCGCTTTCAGATACCAAGATGATATCATCCACATACGGACGGTGAAGGTCTATCTTGTCATAGTTCCCCCCGTTATATTCGCCCGGAACAAAACCTTTTTCCTTATAAGGATTGACGGTCATAAATCCGGCAGCTATTGACTTTTCTATTTCATTATACAATTCCTCTACGGAACCGATACAAAGCTCCTCTCCTTCTTCACTGCGCCAGATAGGCAGCGGAGTTCCCCAATAACGAGAACGGCTCAAGTTCCAGTCATTCAAGTTTTCCAGCCACTTGCCGAAACGGCCTGTTCCGGTAGATTCCGGCTTCCAGTTGATAGTCTTGTTCAGTTCCATCATGCGCTCTTTGGCTGCGGTAGACCGGATGAACCAACTGTCCAGCGGATAGTAGAGCACCGGTTTGTCAGTACGCCAGCAGTGCGGATAATTGTGTACATGCTTTTCTATCTTGAACGCCTTGTTGGCGGCTTTCATCATCATACAGATATAGATATCGAGTGATTCGGCGGCAGCGGCAGCTTTTTCATCATACTTGCCATCTACAGTAAACTGAGGATCATAAGCATTCTTCACCCACCGGCCCTGATATTCCTTATATTTCTCTACGTCCACACATTCCTTTACGAAAGCCTCGTCCAGTTCGTCCAACAGATAGAATTTACCAGTCAGATCCACCATAGGACGGGTTTCCCCCTTCTTGTTTATCATGAACAGAGAAGGAATACCTGCCGCACGTGCCACAAAAGCATCGTCTGCACCGAATGTCGGAGCGATATGTACGATACCCGTACCATCTTCGGTAGTTACATAGTCACCGGGAATAACGCGGAATGCCTCACCGGCCGCTTCTTGCCATTTCCCGTTTTCATCCACTGTCACCGGTTTCACCCAAGGAATAAGCTGTTCGTATTCCATGCCTACCAGATCCGGTCCTTTATATTCACCCACTACTTTGAACGGAATCAGTTTGTCACCCGGCTTATAGTCTTCCAGCGCCAATTCTTCCGCTTTCTTGTTAAAGTGAGTATAAAGCAAAGCTTTCGCCAACACTACGGTCATCTTTTCCCCAGTATATCCGTTGTAAGTCTGCACAGCCACATAGTCTATTTTCGGTCCTACGCACAATGCCGTATTCGAAGGCAATGTCCACGGAGTAGTGGTCCATGCCAGGAAATAAGGCGTTCCCCATTCCGCCATTTCGGGTTTCGGATTCTTCATCTTGAACTGTCCTACCACAGTGGTGTCTTTCACATCACGGTAACAGCCCGGCTGGTTCAGCTCGTGCGAGCTCAATCCTGTTCCGGCAGCCGGAGAGTAAGGCTGGATGGTGTAGCCTTTATATAACAGACCTTTGTTATAAAGCTGCTTCAAGAGCCACCACAGCGTTTCAATATAGCGGTTGTCATAAGTGATATAGGGATTCTCCAAATCCACCCAGTAACCCATCTTATGAGTAAGGTCTGTCCACTCTTTGGTAAACTTCATCACGTCCTTACGGCAAGCTGCGTTGTACTCGGCAACAGAAATGGTCTTTCCGATATCCTCTTTGGTGATATGCAATGCCTTTTCCACACCCAGTTCCACAGGCAGTCCGTGAGTATCCCATCCGGCCTTACGCTTTACCTGGAACCCTTTCATGGTTTTATAGCGGCAGAAAGTATCTTTAATGGTACGCGCCATCACGTGGTGAATACCCGGCATACCATTGGCCGAGGGAGGTCCTTCATAAAACACGAAAGAAGGACATCCTTCACGTTCTGTCATACTCTTGGCGAAAACATCGTTTTCATCCCACTTCTTCAGCACATCTTTATTGACCTGTGATAGGTTGAGTTGCGAGTGTTCAGCAAATTTCTTACTCATAATTTTATATCGTTTTCTTGTATTCTCTAACTAAAAGGCAATGCCTTCCAAAAATTAAGGTGCAAATTTACAAGAAAATTAGATAGATAGAAAGTTTTGACGCTTGTTTTTTTAATCAGATAACGGATACTGTTTCAGAATAACTGCATAAGGCATGGGAAAAGCCCCTGTTCTTATCAAAATCAACAGCAACAAGGACCGGTTCTTGTTATTGCAGTCTTTTCCGGTATGCCGAGGTATTTTCCCCCGTCATATTCTTAAAGAAGCGGCTGAAAGTACCCACACTTTCAAAGCCCAAAATCACCGATATCTCTTTGATGCTGTGCGAGGTATGCAGCAACAGCCGTTTCGCTTCGGTCACCACTCGTTCTTGTATAATCTTCAAAGGGGAAGGCATACCGTAGGCGGCAAATAAATTGGAAAGCGTCTTGGGAGAACGATGCAACAAAGCAGCATATGCCTGTACCTGTTTTTTCTCCTTGAAGTGATTGTCCACCAACACATAATAACGCTGGATGATGTCAAAACCTTTTTCATTAACCGGAAAGCCGGACAACTGCTTACGGGCCAGCCGGGTACACAGAATGATGAAACGTTTCAACAGCAGGCGGAGCATTTCTCCCTGCAGGTTATCCCGCAGGATGTATTCGGTAACCATTCTGTCCACCACCTCGTGCAACAGTTCGGAATCGGCTATCGGGAGCCGCAGATGCACTATACCGGAAGTTCCGTTAAACAGCACTCCGCTGCACGATACTTCTTTCTCGTGCTTGTAAATGCCGTAAAAATTCTCGTTGAAAAGAAGAGCAAGATACCTGCCCGATACATTCTTGAACTCCGTGCGGTGAAGATTACTCACAGAGATGATTTCATCCTGCTCCATCTCTATTTCCACATGGTCTACTATCAATGTCAGTTTGCCTTCCTGGACCCATATAAACTTATACAGACTACCATTGTCACAGATGACCCTGTCTGTGTGAAACGCTTCAGTCAGTATCATCGTTTCCTGCAAAGATGTATCGTATGCGTAATTCATCATGGCTAAACTGTTTTGTGCATTTCTTTCTGTTGGTTTATACAAAGATAGTGATTTTCACTTATATTAAACCACCCTGTTATTGCACAGTCCAGAAGCAATACACATAATTAACAATCTGATTTACAACGCATAGCACATATCACAATGTAAAGAGGAGGCAAAGTATCAGAAAGAAAAAAGGAATTTTTGCCATCATTTTAGGAAATCTAGCTATGATATAACCCTACAGGGAATTCGTCAACCATTAAAATAAGCGTATCTTTGTGCCAAGAGATTTCCTTCTATAATCTAGACGAAAAAGAACACTTGATTCTTTTAACCTGAACTTTGGACTTTGATTTTCTCCCAATAAGGATTTCTCTCATAATAAATTCAGATTTTATCCCGCCGGGAGGCAAGATAAGGTCATGCAAAAAAATCTCCCAAAAAAAGAAGAGGGTGTCCGCCATTGAAACGGACACCCTCTATTATGTGTATAATCCACATTGCCTGAAACCATTTATTTCCCTGTTTCCCCCATCGTGTTTTCAGGTTTTTCAATACCTTCGCTTGTAGCACGTTCTTCCATACGCTGGATACGTGCGTCAAGATCGGGATGAGTAGAGAACAACTGATTCAGCTTGCTGCTTTTCTTTGCTCCTGCCTCTTCTTGCAATTTTTTCAATTTCTGGAATGACAATGCCATCGCCCAAGGATTCTTACCTGCTTTCTTCAGAAATTCGTAACCGTAATCATCGGCGGCGCGTTCCTGTTTTTGTGAATAAGTAGCATTGACCAATGCCTCTCCCAAATCACCCAACTGGGAATCTGTCAGAGCAGCCGCTTTTCCTCCTTGTGATGAAATACCATCTTTCAATGCCGATGTCAGCAATGCGGTACGGAAGCCGTTCTTTGAGTCCTTGTGTGCCACATGGCCTACCTCATGGCCTATTACCCCCAACAGTTCTTCGTCTGTCATGATATCCATCAATGAAGAGAATACCCGCACACTACCGTCTGCACAGGCGAACGCATTTACATCAATCACATAATATACTTTGAAATTCAGCGGCATCCCTTCCACTTCGGTCAACCCTTCAGTCAGTTTTTTCAAACGGACAGTATACGGATCATCGTCTGCACAAACCTGATTATGCTTATCCATCCAGTCAATGTACTCCTTTACATACTCTGTCATCTGCTCATCGGTCAAAGTCACCGCTTTTGCAGCCTTCACGGCTCCCCCCACTGCCTTCTTCAAATTAAACTGGGCCATTGCAGGAGTTACCCCCGCCAAGCATAACAGCATGACGGCCACCTTTAATAATGCTTTTTTCATTTTTGTGTGTTTTAGATTAAACGCTTCATTTTATTTCTTAAGAAACGGTACAAAAGAACACATTTTTATTCTATCTACCAATCTTTACAAGAATATTTTTGCCAACGCCCCGCCTCAAGCACCCGCCGGAAAGTGAAAAGCCATCGCGAATCCACTTCGCGATGGCCCTTACCCATTTTATATACACCTTTAAACAAAATGATACCCACGCCCTAATTCACTAACCCCTTGCGGGCATGAGCTGATCTTTTTCTTATTTATTTGCACGGGCTTCCGCAATGTAGCCCAATGCTTCTTTACATTTTGCCGTTACATACGCCCAGTCTTCCGCGGCTACCTTGTCGCCAGGGAACAATTTAGAACCCATACCCACACAGAACACACCTGCCTTAATCCAAGAAGTCAGATTTTCCTGAGTCGGTTCCACACCACCGGTTACCATCAGTTTAGACCAAGGCATCGGAGCCAGCAGACCTTTAACCAATTTTGCTCCCAATACATCACCCGGGAATATTTTGCAAAGATCGCAACCTACTTCCTGAGCGAAACCCACCTCGGACACGCTTCCGCATCCCGGAGTATAAGCCACCAAACGACGGTTGCACACTTTAGCGATTTCAGGATTGAACAACGGACCTACCACAAAGCAAGCACCCAATTGCAAGTAAAGAGCGGCAGTAGCAGGATCAACGATAGAACCTACTCCCATAGCCATTTCAGGACACTCCTTTGCCGCGTATTTCACAACTTCCGCAAATACTTCATGAGCAAAGTCACCACGGTTTGTAAATTCGAATGCACGAACTCCGCCGTCATAACAAGCTTTCACCACTTTCTTTGCCACTTCTGCATCTTTATGGTAGAACACAGGAACCATTCCGGTTGAACCAATCTTGTCCAACACTGCTATTTTATCAAAACGAGCCATAATGTTATATTTTAGTTTAAATGAAAGATAGGAACACAAATGATACAAATAAAACATGTATCAAAAATTTGCGTTATTTGCGTCATTCGTGTTCCTATAAAAAACAAATTTAGCGTTGTACACGTCCGCTGGCATCGCCACCGGCCAATGCTTCCACTTCGTCTACAGATACCAAATTGAAATCACCGTTGATAGTATGCTTCAAAGCAGAAGCGGCAACAGCAAATTCAAGGGCGGCACCCTGATTCGGTTTGGTCAGCAGACCGTGAATGATACCTCCGGAGAATGAGTCGCCACCACCTACCCGGTCAATAATCGGGTTGATGTCATAGCGTTTTGATTCATAAAATTCTTCTCCGTTATAAATCATAGCCTTCCAGCCGTTGTGAGTAGCCGAGAATGATTCGCGCAAGGTAGAAACCACATATTTAAAGCCGAATTCTTTTGCCATAGCCTTGAAGATTCCTTTGTAACCTTCCGCATTGGTTTCACCGGCTTCCACATTCGCTTCCGGTTTGAAGCCCAGACAAAGTTCGGCATCTTCTTCGTTACCTATACATACATCTACATACTGCATCAACGGTTTCATGATAGACTGTGCTTTTTCTTTTGTCCACAGTTTCTTGCGGAAATTCAAGTCTACAGATACCGTAACGCCATGACGTTTTGCAGCTTCACAAGCCAGTTTGGTCAGTTCGGCAGCCTTGTCAGAAATAGCCGGAGTGATACCCGACCAGTGGAACCAGTCCGCACCTTCCATGATAGCGTCAAAGTCGAAATCGCAAGGATCGGCTTCGGCGATAGCCGAGTGGGCACGGTCATAAATTACTTTGCTAGGACGCATGGAAGCTCCTGTTTCCAGATAATAGATACCTACGCGGTCGCCACCACGACAGATGAAATCGGTCTTCACACCATATTTACGCAATGCATTCACAGCAGACTGTCCAATTTCGTGTTTCGGCAATTTAGTTACGAAATAAGCTTCGTGACCGTAGTTCGCGCAACTCACCGCTACGTTCGCTTCACCACCGCCATAAACAACATCAAATGAATCCGACTGTACAAAACGTGTGTTTCCCGGAGTTGACAATCTCAACATAATTTCACCTAAGGTTACTACTTTTCCCATAATTTCGTGATTTTAAATTGTTATATATTTATTCGTTTAACTTTCAACCCAATTAAAATACTGGTTTACATATCCATAGACGAATCACATCGTAACCTTGTACTCAACAGACCACTCAAATAATTCATCCGTGTGCGTGCACAAAGGTACTATTTATTTTTTTAAAACCAAAAATTGTTATATATTTGTATCGAAAAAAAATAAATTATCAGTGTGCACGAGCACAATATATATAATTAAGGTATGAATAAACTGCCCGAAAGAATCAGAATCAAGGATATCGCGCGCCTGGCAGATGTGTCAGTCGGCACAGTAGACCGTGTATTGCATGGCCGCACAGGGGTATCCGAAGCCAGCCGGAAACGGGTGGAAGAAATATTGAAGCAACTGGATTACCAGCCCAATATGTATGCCAGCGCATTGGCATCCAACAAAAAGTATCTGTTTGTCTGCCTGCTGCCACAGCACAAGGAAGGCGATTACTGGACCGATGTGGAACTGGGGATGAAAAGAGCCGTAGAAACCTTTTCGGATTTCCACATCACCCTGTCCGTGATGTACTATGACCAATATGAATATTCCTCCTTCATCAATGCCGGTGAGGAAATACTGAAACAAGAGCCGGACGGCGTATTGCTCGCCCCCACTATTCCTGAGATGACGGCCAGATTCACCGACAAGTTACAAGAACGGGAAATACCTTATATATTTATAGACTCCAACGTGGCCAGTCTGAACCCGCTGGCATTCTTCGGGCAGAAATCCGACCAAAGCGGATACTTTGCCGCCCGCATGGCCATGATGTTGGGAGAATGTCCCAAAGAAATCGTTATCTTCAGACAAATCAACGAAGGCCGCCTGGGATCAAACCAGCAGGAAAACCGTGAAAAAGGATTCAGAAAATATATGCAGGAGCATTTTCCCGACTGCAAGATAGTGGAACTGAACCTCTACGCCAAGCGTCCGGACGAGGACGAGGCGCTGATGAACCGCTTTTTCCAAGAGAACCCACAGGTTACGTGCGGCATCACTTTCAACTCGAAAGTGTACATTATAGGAGAATATCTCATCGGACACAACATGAAAAATTTCAAACTGATTGGGTACGATTTATTATACCGGAACGTCTCTTGTCTGAAAGAGGGCGCAGTGGATTTCCTGATTGCTCAGCAACCTACCGCACAAGGATACAGCGGCGTAGAGAGCCTGTGCAATCACCTGATCTTCAAGAAAGAGGTGAAACAATGCAATTACATGCCCATCACCCTGCTTTCGGTGGAGAACGTGGATTTCTATCTGGATGCGCATAAAAAGTAAATCTGATAACTAAAAATAGAAATGGAAACAAAGTATTTGAAAATCAATCCGGCTGATAACGTAGTGGTGGCTATCTCGGATTTAAAAGCAGGCGAGGCCATCACGGTAGACGGTCATGCCATCACGTTGAAGGAAGACGTGCCTGCCGGCCATAAGGTGACACTGAAAGATTTCGCCCAAGGCGAGAATATCATCAAGTATGGTTACCCCATCGGCCATGCCGTGACTGCCGTGGAACAAGGACGCTGGATCAATGAAACCCAGATAAAGACAAACCTTGCCGGACTGTTGGATTACACCTACAATCCGGTCAGCGTAGACCTCAATATCCCGAAGAAAGACCTGACGTTCAAAGGATACCGCCGCAAAAACGGTGATGTAGGTATCCGTAACGAGGTATGGATTATCCCCACCGTGGGTTGTGTAAACGGTATCATCGGACAACTGGCCGAAGCGTTACGCCGCGAAACCAACTGCGAAGGTGTGGACGCTATCGTGGCATTCCCTCACAACTATGGCTGTTCACAGCTGGGCGATGACCACGAGAATACCAAGAAAATTCTCCGCGACATGATTCTGCATCCTAATGCAGGAGCCGTACTGATTGTCAGTCTGGGCTGCGAGAACAACCAGCCGGATGTTTTCCGCGAATTTCTAGGCGATTACGACACAGACCGCGTAAAGTTCATGGTAACTCAGAAAGTGGGGGATGAATTTGAAGAGGGTATGAAGATTCTGCGTGAACTGTACGCCAAAGCCAAGACCGATGTACGCGAGGATGTTCCTTTGTCCGAACTGCGTGTAGGCTTGAAATGCGGCGGTTCGGATGGCTTCTCAGGTATCACCGCCAATCCGTTGCTGGGTATGTTCTCCGACTTCCTGATTGCACAGGGCGGTACTTCCGTACTGACGGAGGTTCCCGAAATGTTCGGTGCGGAAACCATCCTGATGAACCGTTGCCGCACCAAGGAACTGTTCGAGCAGACCGTACACCTGATTAATGACTTTAAGGAATACTTCCTGTCACACGGCGAACCAGTGGGCGAAAATCCGTCACCGGGCAACAAGGCAGGTGGTATCTCCACCCTGGAAGACAAAGCGTTGGGATGTACCCAAAAATGCGGCAAAGCATACGTTGACGGAGTTATGGGCTATGGCGACCGCCTGAAAGTGAAAGGTTTGAACTTGCTTTCCGCACCGGGCAACGATTTGGTAGCTGCCACCGCCCTCGCCTCCTGCGGCTGTCACATGGTGCTCTTCACTACCGGCCGCGGTACTCCGTTCGGTACGTTTGTTCCTACCATGAAGATTTCCACCAACTCCACTCTGGCTAAAAACAAACCGGGATGGATTGACTTCAATGCCGGAGTCATCGTAGAAAACGAACCGATGGAAAAGACCTGCGAACGCTTTATAGACTATATCATCCGTGTTGCCAGCGGAGAACCGGTAAACAATGAAAAGAAGAATTATCGTGAAATCGCCATCTTCAAGACAGGCGTGACACTATAATCCAATTTTATCCCCAACTTTCCCAATACCCTTACAGCCCTGCCTTCCCTGTTACGAAGGTGGGGCTGTGACCTTTTTCCCCCATATATTGTTATACAGCAAGTCTTTTTGTAACTTTGCACCTCATTTTATAAAATACAAATTCATGAACGGTGAAAAATTAACTCCAATAACCAATAAGCCCAGTCTATGGGCACTCAGTCCACTGCTGGTATTTCTATGCCTGTATCTGGTGACTTCCATCATTGTAAACGACTTCTATAAAGTCCCCATCACGATTGCTTTCATGGTATCCTCGGTCTATGCGGTATGCATCACCAAAGGCCTGAGCCTGAATGAGCGAATGCTGCAATATTCCATCGGCGCAGCCAACAAGAACATCATGCTGATGATCTGGATTTTCATCCTGGCAGGCGCATTCGCCCAAAGTGCCAAAGATATCGGGGCCATTGACGCGACCGTCAACCTTACGCTTCTCCTGCTGCCGGACAATCTGCTGCTGGCAGGCATCTTCCTGGCTGCCTGTTTCATCTCACTCTCCATCGGAACCTCGGTAGGAACCATCGTGGCACTAGTCCCCGTGGCAGCAGGCATCGCAGAGAAAACCGACATGAACCTGGCCTTCATGACAGGTATCGTGGTGGGAGGAGCCTTCTTCGGCGACAACCTTTCATTCATCTCGGATACCACCATCGCCGCCACCCGTACCCAGGGATGCGCCATGCGTGACAAGTTCCGGGTAAACTTCATGATAGCCCTTCCGGCCGCTCTGATGGTTTTCGGCTACTATATTTTCAGAGGGATGGACGTGATGACCACCCACGACATCCAGTCGGTGGAATGGATCAAAATCCTCCCCTACCTGGTTGTGTTGGGAACCGCCATAGCAGGTATGAATGTGGCACTCGTACTGATACTGGGCATCGCCACAACGGGAGTGATCGGCCTGTTCACGGGGAGCATCGGCCTGTTCGACTGGCTCGGCTCCATGGGCACAGGGATCACCGGGATGGGTGAGCTCATCATCATCACCTTGATGGCAGGCGGTATGCTGGAACTGATCCGTTTTAATGGCGGAGTGGACTATATCATCCAAAAACTGACCAAACACGTCAACAGCAAACGCGGAGCCGAACTTTGCATCGCGGCTTTGGTGAGTATCGCCAATTTCTGCACAGCCAACAATACGATAGCCATCATCACAGTGGGACCGCTTGCCAACGATATCGCTACCCGCTACAGGGTGGACAAACGCAAGAGTGCAAGTATTCTGGATACTTTCTCGTGTGTCATCCAGGGAATCATCCCTTACGGAGCACAAATGCTGATTGCTGCCAAACTGGCTTCCCTGTCTCCTTTGAGCATTATCGAATACTTGTACTATCCGGTAGCCATCGGGATATTTGCCCTGCTGAGCATCTTCTTGAGATACCCCAGACGGTATTCGTGAAAACAAGCGGCAGACGGTTATATTCCACCACGCACAGACCGGCTGAACTCTTTCGCAATGTCCAGACGATGAAGGTGAAAGATTTATAATCTTACAGCTGTAAGATATAGCATCTTACACGTGAAAGATCCATATCTTCCGTGATTAACGGCGCGTACCTGGGGGGGCAAATAGCATTCAACAAAGATACGATATGCATTTATCCATGGGCGGTCCAACTCCTCTTTCTTCCAAATCCGGAATCGTGCGTGGTGTATCCACCCGAACCCGGATAGGGAAAATCTCATTGATATAGCGTTTCTGTCGAGGTGCAAATCCTATGTTTTTGAAGAGTTCAACAACAGCAACAACAGTTATTTCTTTTTCTTTGTTACTGTTGTTTTTCTTCTCTTCTCTATTCTTTTCTTCTCTTATAAAGTTTTGCTTAAAGCTTGCTTGCAAACTCCTATTAACACATTCATTATCAATACATTGCAGTGTATTTTCGGTTACATTTTCATCATCACTTTTTTCAATCGTGTTTTTCATGCATTTTACACTGTTTTCCGCATTGTTTTCCGTGTTGTTTTCCTTATTGTCTGCATCGTCATTCGCTTCTTTATCCGCTGCCGTGAGGACAGTAGAAGTGATTACTTTTTCAGCTGTCTGCACAGTCTTTTTCTTGCTGCTTCTTCCTCCTTTGCTACCGGCGGCGGCACGTTGCTCCGAAAGCTTATTCTGATAACCCATCACCTCATCCAGATACAGGCATCGGAAATATCCGTCCTCCATTATGACAAACAAGTTAAAGTCTTTAATGAGATGCTGCAGATCTTCCACTGTAGCCCCCCATTGTTCAGCCAACAAATCCAGTTCGTTAAAATCGTGTTTGTATTCCTGTTGCCTTCGCAGGAACAATATCATTTGAATATATAATCCTATTCCCATGCATTTCATTTCGGCATTCAGCTTCATCATTTTGTAATCCGACATCAAACTGCAATTCAGCCGGATAAACTGTTCGGTGTAATCCATTCCTTTGGTGTGTTAGTATATAAATAGATTACAAAGAAACAAAAAATATCAATAGGGTGTATAGATAATTGCCACCAATTATGACATTATTTTCATTTTTATCTCAAACAAATATAAACAACTAGTATACAAACACTTACACAGAATATTCAATTCAAGAAAAAAGTATAATTCTCCAGAAAAGATAAAGTTCTTATCCCCTGCAATTAATGAATATTTTTTATCGTCAGAATTCGGAGATAAATTCCCAATAAATGATCCTATGTTAAAACACACGCTATATCCGTCCAAAGGTAACAGAAGAAGATTTATGAATATTTATTTTGAAAATATACATAAAAGGATTATCTTTGCACCGCAAATGAATCAATGATATGAACCAATTACAGACTACATACAGCATACATCACCTTACATCGGGAAATACCCCCCTGTGTAATCACTTCATTGTGCATGTACATTGGTTCAGCGGCTTTGTTTAGATTTCCACTCACACGTAATTTATTACCCAACTTTCATCCTACCCACACACGTGCCCGATGAAAGATATATTGCATGATGGTTCTCATTCGGTGAAACCGTCGGGTTGTATATGTTTTACTAAAAAAATTGATTGCTATGTTTACTATTATATCTATTATGTTTGTTGGTATCGGTATAGGATATGTATTGCGCAACTTGCAGTTTTTACAGAAAATAGAAAAGAGTACATCACTCACTATCTTCCTGCTGCTGTTTGTTTTGGGAATCTCTATCGGCTCCAACAGCTTAATCATTAACAATTTAGGCAGATTCGGATGGCAGGCGGCTATATTGGCTACATTAAGCATTTTGGGCAGTATGCTAGCTTCTTTCCTGGTATTTCATCTGTTTTTTAAGAAAGGAGGCAAACAATGAAAGGCAGTTTGGTTGTTGTCGCATTTTTTTGTGCAGGATGTATGATTGGAGCTGTCAATAATTTCCAGTATGACATGCACTCTGTTTCCATGTATGTGCTTTATGCACTGATGCTCCAAGTAGGAATCAGCATAGGCAGCAATAAGAAATTGAAAGAACTGATTAAAAGCTTACGGCTGAAAATGCTCCTGGTACCGATGGCTACCATTGCGGGAACCTTGCTTTTCTCGGCACTGGCCAGTCTGCTATTAAGCCAATGGAGTGTATTCGACTGTATGGCGGTGGGCAGCGGCTTTGCCTATTATTCACTATCCTCCATTCTGATCACACAGTTCAAAGAACCGTCTATCGGATTACAACTGGCCACCGAATTGGGAACCATTGCGTTACTGGCCAATATTTTCCGGGAGATGATGGCATTGCTCGGTGCTCCGCTCATACGGAAATATTTCGGACAGCTGGCTCCTATCTCGGCTGCCGGAGTGAACTCGATGGATGTATTGCTGCCATCCATCACACGTTATTCGGGAAAAGACATGATTCCCCTGGCCATATTCCACGGAATACTGATTGATATGAGTGTTCCTGTTTTCGTATCCTTCTTCTGTAATTTATAAAAAAAGAGAAGCCCGCTGATTGGTTAAGCGGGCTTCTCTTTCATATATAATATAGGCGGGAATTATTTCGCAACCTTTTCCAGTTTCTTCATGATAGAGAAGATGAACAATGCTGAAAGCAAGCAGCACACAATCAATACACTCCATACCATCCACAACTGCATATCACCCCACAAATAACCGATGATAGCTACCAGATAGTTACCAATAGCAGTAGCCACAAACCAAAGTCCCATCATAGCGCCTTTATACTTGGGAGGAGCTACCTTGGAAACAAATGAGATACCCATCGGTGACAGGAACAATTCGGCAAAAGTCAATACCAGATAAGTCGAGATCAGCCAGTTGGGTGAAACCAACGCGCTCTCGGCAATACCATTGGCTTCTACTTCAGCAGGAGTAGGCAGACCGAATGAGCCGAATGCCAGCAACATGAAACCTACTGCGGCAATCACCATACCGATACCGATTTTACGCGGAGCTGATGGTTCTTTTCCTTTCTTTGCCAATGAACCGAATACTGCCAGTGATACCGGAGTCAGAGCGACAACGAAGAAGGGGTTAAACTGTTGGAAAATCTGAGGAAGGATAGGCAATGTAGGGTCCATAGTACCATAATTGACTCCTAAAACCACAAGAGCCAAGGTAGCAATAACGCCTGAAATCAATTTGCCCTTGCCTGTCTTGGACTGGAACAGTGAGAAACCTGCATAAACGGTTACAATAAGAAGAGCCAGATTCCATACGCTGAAGCCAAGGCGATCCAGACCGGTTACCTCATGTGCCGTGTAGTCACGGGCGAAGAAGGTCATGGTAAGACCGTTCTGATGGAATGCCATCCAGAAGAAAATAACCACAGCGAATACCAGTAACAAAGCGACGATGCGTTCTTTGGTCTGTGCGGGAGTCAGCTCTTCTTCGTGTACATTGGCCGGTTTAGCCTGCTTGGAGTTGTAATCGGCATGTTTGAATGTAGAACGGAAAATAACATAAATAGCCATAGAGGCAACCAGTGAGATACAAGCTACACCGAAACCATAGTTATAGGCTTCTGACAATTTATCAATATAGGTAGTACAGAAATCAGCCATGCTTCCTGTGAAATTCTGTGCGGTCTGCATGGCAGTCAGTGTGGCCTCGCCTTCGGCGGTAATCGTACCGTCCAGGAACTGGTGTGCCAAAGAAGGTATCTGGGGCACATAGCTGAAGCCTGCTTTGCCCAACACATAGTTGGTCATGGCAGTAGCGGCAGTCGGAGCGAACAGGGCACCGATGTTGATTGCCATATAGAACAAACTGAAAGCGGTATCACGTTTCGCGCTATACTCAGGAGCATCATACAGATTACCTACCATTACTTGCAGATTTCCCTTGAAAAGTCCAGTTCCCAAAGCAATCAGGGCAAGAGCGCCGAACATGGAATACAATCCGATATTGGTTGCCATCGGGATAGCCAGCAGCACATAACCGGCAAACATGATAACGATACCGGTAGTAACCATCTTGCCATAACCGAATTTATCGGCCAGGATACCTCCGATAAGCGGCATGAAATACACTCCTGCCAGGAAACTGGCAAAGATTGTTGACGTCGTGGCGGCTGTAAAGCCGAATTTCGCTTGCAGGAAAAGAGTGAAAATAGCAAGCATGGTGTAATAACCAAAGCGTTCGCCGGTATTGGCGAGAGCTAATGCGTATAAGCCTTTAGGCTGTCCTTCAAACATAGTTGATAAAGATTTAATTAATAGTTAGTATTCTTTTTTTGCAAAGATATAACTTTTAGTCTATCTGAAAAAAAAAGAGCCACAAATGTGACTCTTTTTGGCATATTTATTCGGTGAAAAGGGAACAAATCTCTGCTTTCGTTTCTTTTATCAGGTCATCGGCCGCTATTTTTATCTGTAATCCGCGGATACCGGCACTGATATAAATGTACGGGAATGCGGTGCAAGTCTCGTGTATATAGGTGGGGAAATGCTTTTTCATGCCGATGGGAGAACATCCTCCCCGGATATATCCTGTCAGGGGAAGCAGCTCTTTCATGGGAATCAGGTCGCATTTCTTGTTACCTGAGACTTTTGCCGCCATTTTTAAATCCACCTCGTGCTCGCCGGGTATGACACAGACAAAATATCCGGATTTATCCCCATGAAGCACCAAAGTCTTGAAGACTTGTTCTATGTTCTCGCCCAAACTGGCGGCAACGTGAACAGCGCTGAGGTCGTTCTCGTCTACTTCGTATGGAATAAGCTCGTATGCTATCTTGGCCTTATCAAGCAGACGGGCTACGTTGGTTTTAGCTATTTTCTCTTTCATTGCTGGTATGCCGGTTAATTTTCCAATTCTTCTTTTATAAATTTCGGGGTATATCCTTTCTTGCTTCCGGCCACTTCCTCAGGAGTTCCGGCAGCAAGCACCTGTCCTCCGCCCCTTCCGCCTTCGGGACCCATATCGATGATGTAATCCGCCAGTTTGATCACGTCCAGGTTATGTTCGATAACCAGAACGGTATTGCCTTTCTCCACCAGTTTGTTCAGTACATTCATCAGCACACGGATATCTTCGAAATGAAGCCCGGTAGTAGGCTCATCCAGAATATACATCGTTTTGCCGGTATCACGCTTGGACAGTTCCGTAGCCAGTTTCACACGCTGGCTCTCTCCGCCCGACAAGGTGGTGGAGGGCTGTCCCAGTTTAATATATCCTAACCCCACCTCTTGCAGCACTTTGATTTTATTCAGAATCTGAGGCACATTCTCAAAGAACTCTACAGCACGATTGATGGTCATGTCCAGTACATCGGCTATGGATTTACCCTTATAGCGCACTTCCAGCGTCTCGCGGTTATATCGTTTGCCGTGACAAACCTCGCAAGGTACCAGCACATCGGGCAGGAAATTCATTTCGATGGTCTTGTATCCGTTACCGCCGCAAGCCTCGCAGCGTCCTCCGGTTACATTGAACGAGAAACGCCCCGGCTTATAGCCACGGATCTTCGCTTCGGGCAGACCGACAAACAGATTCCGGATATCCGAGAATACTCCTGTATAGGTGGCCGGATTGGAACGCGGTGTCCTGCCCAGCGGCGACTGGTCCACATTCACCACCTTATCTATATAGTCCAGTCCCTCCACACTGTCATAGGGCAGAGGTTCCTGCAAAGAACGGTAGAAATGCTGTGACAGGATGGGCTGCAAGGTATCGTTTATCAGCGTGGATTTGCCACTGCCGGACACCCCTGTGACGCAAATGAGTTTTCCCAAAGGAAATTCCACATCCACATTCTTCAGGTTGTTTCCTTTCGCCCCTCTCAGCCATAAGGATTTCCCGTTACCGGGGCGGCGTTCGGCCGGTATCTCTATCTTCATCTGTCCGTTTAAGTACTTAGAGGTAAGTGTTTCTGTCTGAAGCATTTGTTTCGGAGTTCCTTGGAATACTACTTCCCCACCCAAACGGCCCGCCTTCGGTCCCATATCAACCACATAGTCCGCCGCCAGCATCATATCCTTGTCATGCTCCACCACGATGACAGAGTTACCTGTGTCACGCAACTTCTTCAAGGAGTTGATAAGGCGGAGGTTGTCCCGTTGGTGTAATCCGATACTCGGTTCATCCAGAATATAAAGCACGTTCACCAGCTGGGAGCCGATTTGAGTTGCCAGACGGATGCGCTGGCTCTCGCCTCCCGAAAGGGATACCGAGGTGCGGTTCAGTGAAAGATAATCCAGTCCCACATCCAACAGAAACTTAAGACGGGTACGGATCTCCTTCAAAATCTCGGCGGCAATCATGCGCTGCTTGTCTTCCAGAAAAGGATCGACCTGTTGCAGCCAGTCATACAGTTCGTTGATATCCATGCTTGCCAGTTCATAGATGTTCTTGTCGTGGATACGGAAATGCAACGCCTCCTTGTTCAGGCGCGCGCCCTTGCATTCGGGACAAACATCGGTCTTGGCAAACTGTTCCGCCCACTTCTGAGCAGTGGCCGATGCATCTTTCTCCTGCATCATCTGGATGTACTTCACAATCCCTTCATAAGTTACAAAGTAATCGGAAGAGGTATGAATCAAGGTGCTCTTTATCTTGATACGCTCATCCGAGCCATAGAGTATTTCGTCTATCGCATCATCCGGCATATCCTTGACCGGTGTCTTGATCGTAAAATCATATTTTTCAAGCAGGGCCTCTATCTGCCAGAAAATCATGGCATTTTTATATTTGCCCAAAGGAGCGATGGCTCCTTCGTAAATGGAAAGATTCCTGTCGGGAATCACTTTGTCCACATCAATCAGATTCACATACCCCAGCCCCTTACAACGGGGGCAGGCTCCCTGCGGAGAGTTAAACGAGAAATTATGAGGGGCAGGCTCTTTATAAGACAGTCCGGTGACAGGACACATCAACCGCTTACTGTAATGGCGCACCTCCCGGGTATCGGCATCATAAATCATAATCAGCCCCTCACCCTGCTGCATGGCAGTGGCAACACTCTGTTTCAGCCGTTTGTCGTCCTTTTCCGATACGACCAGCTTGTCTATCACGACTTCGATATCATGGTTCTTGTAACGGTCCAGCTTCATGCCGTGTACAATTTCGCGCACCTCGCCGTCCACGCGGACATACAGATAACCTTTCTTGCGCACTTGTTCGAAAAGTTCTTTGTAATGCCCCTTGCGGGTACGTACCAAGGGGGCAAGCATGAATATCTTCTTACCCTGATAATCCCGGTGAATCAGACCGATGATCTGTTCTTCGGTATATTTCACCATTTTCTCTCCCGAAAGATAAGAATAAGCAACCCCTGCACGGGCATAGAGCAAACGGAGATAATCGTATATCTCTGTCGTAGTCCCCACGGTAGAGCGGGGATTCTTGTTCGTCGTTTTCTGTTCGATGGAAATTACCGGGCTGAGTCCTGTAATCTTATCCACATCCGGGCGCTCCAACCCTCCCAGGAAATTACGGGCATATGCGGAAAAGGTCTCAATGTATCTCCGCTGCCCTTCGGCGAAGATGGTATCGAATGCCAAAGACGATTTACCGCTTCCGCTCAATCCGGTTATCACCGTCAGGCTGTTCCGTGGAATTTCAACATCTATATCTTTCAAGTTATGTACACGGGCACCGTATACATTAATCAGTTCTTTTTCTTCACTCATAATCTTCTTACTCTGCGTAATCTTTGCAAAATTAATGCTTCCCGACGAAATATTTAATTAAAAAGCCTAATAATATTTTCTATTCTTTCTATATAATGTGAATAAAACAGTTTTTTTTGTACTTTTGCCACTCAGTTTAATCAACACACTGCAAATGAAATTTATTCGAGCATTATATCTTATCGCAGCCTTGTCTGCCAGCAGCACCGGAATGATGGCTCAAACACAGTCTTCCGGCTATTTCCTGCACACCATTACCAAAGGGCAAAGTCTTTATTCCATAGCCAGCATGTATAATGTCACTACCGGTGATATCGTTAAAATGAACCCCGGCAGCGACCAGAAAATTAAAACCGGTGAAACATTGAAGATTCCACAAAAGAACATCGGAACGGAACAGCAGATGTTCCATACCATCCAGTCGGGTGAAACCTTGTACAAGCTGACACAACGCTATGGAGTAACCGCACAACGCATCTGCCAGGCAAATCCCGGACTGAGCGCGGAGAATTTCCGTATCGGACAGGTTATCGTAATTCCCGCCAAGGTGACGGACAGCGAGGAGATAATCATGAACGAGGTGAAAGCCGCACAGACTACCAAGCCGGTCACCACTTCCACCCCACTGAAACCCAATTGCAGGGATATGCATAAAGTGGAACGCAAGGAAACGATATTCAGCATCAGCCGCCTGTATGGCATTACAGAAGCCGAACTGATTGCCGCCAATCCTGAACTGCGTACCGAAAAACTGAAAAAAGGAAAGTTCCTTTGTATTCCATATCCTAAGGATACAAAGACTGAAACGCCTGTGGATAATACGCCTGCCGTAATCCCCACGGACGACCAGCTGTTTAATGAAAGCAAGAAGGAGGCACGCAAAATATCTACCATCAAAGCTGCCGTAATGCTGCCATTCATGACAGACGGCAAGGGCAACCGTGACGAACAGACACGTATGGTGGAATACTATGAAGGCTTCCTGATGGCAGTAGACAGCTTGAAGGAAAAAGGAGTATCCATCGACCTGTACTCATACGATACCCATAACAATACTTCTTCCATCAAGAACATTCTGGATAGAAGTGAATTGAAGAGCATGGATATTATCTTCGGCCCGGCTTATCCCGACCAGGTGAAACCGGTTGCGGAATTCGCCAAGAAAAACAATATCCGGCTGGTAGTACCTTTTACCTCCAAAGGGAATGAAGTTTTCAGCAATCCCGCCATCTATCAGATAAATACTCCCCAATCTTATCTGTACTCGGAAGTTTACGAGCATTTTACCCGCAAGTTTACAACCGCCAATGTTATCTTCCTGGATGCAGAAGATGGTGACAAAGACAAAGTGGATTTTATAAAAGGACTGAAAGAGGAGTTAAAAACCAAACGCATTCCTTTTACCGAATTAAAAGGGGAAAATATTACTCCGGAATCATTGAAAGGCGCGATGAACCATAGTATGGATAATGTATTCATCCCGACTTCCGGCACCAACGTGGCATTGATAAAACTGTTACCACAACTGATTGTGACCTCCCGTGACAATCCCGACTACCGTATGCAGTTATTCGGCTATCCGGAATGGCAGACCTATACCAACGACCATTTGGCCAGTTTCTATGAACTGGACACCTATTTCTATTCTTCGTTTTACACAAACAATTTATTTCCGGAAGCCGTTCAGTTCTCATCGGCTTACCGCAAATGGTACAGCAAGGATATGCTCAACTCATTCCCTAAATATGGTATGCTGGGATTCGATACAGGATATTTCTTCCTGAAGGGCCTGTCCCAATACGGCAACAAACTGGAAGACAAACTGGACAAGGTGGCTGTCACCCCTATCCAGACCGGATTTAAATTTGAACGCGTAAACAACTGGGGTGGATTTATCAATCGTAAAGTGTTCTTCGTTCATTTTACCAAGGACTTTGAACTGATTAAACTTGATTTTGAATAATGAAAAAGTATAAGAACTTCGGGCTGCTTGTACTGGCATTGCTCTTTGCATTGCCGGCAGCTGCACAGTTGGGTGAAGAACGTCATAATTTTGCCGTCGGCATCAATGGTGGTCTGAACATGAGTTCCGTCAGCTTCAACCCGAAAATCAAACTGAACACCTTGAACACCATGTCTATGGGGGTTACCATGAGATATATGTCCGAGAAATATTTCAAGATGATGTGTGGCGTGCAAATGGAAATAAACTATTCACAACGCGGATGGGACGAAAAGATAGAAGATGATTCCGGCAATTCTTACAGCCGCACCATGAATTATCTGGAAATCCCTTTCATGGCACATCTGGCATTCGGCAAGGATGCATTGAACCGGGGAGTGAAGGTCTTTTTCAATGCAGGACCACAAATCGGCTTTTTCCTGGGTGACAACGAAAAGATAAACTGGACTACTTCTACAACAAGACCGGAACACGGTAAAGAGGTGGAGAATAAATTTGATTATGGTATCACAGCCGGCGCCGGTCTGGAAGTAAGTACCGGTATCGGACATTTCCTGCTGGAAGGACGTTACTACATGGGATTGAGCGACTTTTACAAGAACTCGAAAAGAGATTTCTTCGAAAGATCAGCCCATTCATTTATAGGCATACGGCTGAGTTATTTGATAGATATTACTAAATAAAAAAAGGACTCTCTCTCATAATACAAAAGCCTGCAAGATGAATCTTGCAGGCTTTTTATATCATACATAATAATTCCCTCAGCTTATCTCAAACGGTCGTATGCTTTAACCAATACCTCATCCTTACCAATGGCGCGGATGGCAAGCCAATTCAAAATGATGGCAACCAACGGCAGACACACAGTCCATGAAGGAGAAAATGTCATAGACTCTTCTTTCAACATAAAAATAAAAGTGACCAATGTGGCATAATACCCGATCAACAAAATGGTGCTGAAAATAGTCAGACGGATTTGCAACATGCGTTTTTTGAACAAGAAGATAGTGCCGAAAGCAAGAACCGCAACAACCAGCAAAATCACAAACAAGGCCCATGGAGCATAATCTTTAGTACCATCCGCCATAGTAAGACACAGATTTGTTAAAGCGGAAACACTATAATCACTTCCTATGTATGAGCCTACGGGACTACACAGGCAAATAATAATCAAAATGGTAACAACAAGTAAATAAACAGATTGAATGCGTTGTATCATAGTCTCTTTAATTTTAATCATACAACCCGTCATTCTAAACGCAGTGAAAAACCTGAAAACACAAAGTGAATGGTTATCAGATTCCTCACTGCGTTCAGCATAACAGGGCTAATATAATGTGAGGTGCATCAAAATGTACCACAGATTACTCAGTTTGATACAGTTTCCACACGAAACGACTCATGTTTCAAAATAGAACGATTGCGTAACCTGCGGTAAAGACCTTTTGCACAGCCCCAAATGAAAAATCACTGTAGTTTCTCTTTTTCTTTAGCAGGATTACGGAAATAAACCTTGCCTTCTTCATATTCCTGAGCAGCGATCAATGTCGGTTTCGGAAGTTTTTCGTAATAGCGTGAGATTTCGATCTGCTCTCTATTTTCAAAGACTTCTTCCAGGTTATCGTTGTATGAGGCAAACTCCTGCAATTTCTTTGAAAGATCATTCTTCATCTCAACACTAATCTGGTTGGCACGTTTGCCAATGATAGCAACAGTTTCATAAATGTTACCTGTGTCTGCACATAAATCCATCATGTCACGGGTAACAGTATTACTTGGAGCGTTTGTCTTTTTGTAATCCATAATTTCTTATTTAGTTTTATTCATTAAATTCTTTTACGTACTTATTGGCATCCTTGTAGATGCTCTCCACTTCTTTAGTATACTTGCTGTCGGGAAACTCGTTCTTGAAAGAATAATATTCATCTATCGTTTCACGCATACGCTCTTCTTTCTTTTCCTCCACGCTCGCTTTCGCCATATCATATTTGGCACGCAAGACCAAGATAGAAAGATCTTCGCGCATCTTGGTATAGGGATAGTCTTTCAAAGCATTCTGGGCGGTAACGATGCAAGACAAATAGTTGTTACCGGTAGTGCTATAAGTACTGTTTCCTGTATAAGAGCCCAAATCATAATACAATTTCGCAGCCAGATAGTCTTTCATCACCAGCTTGTCCTGCAAATCAAAAATCATTTGCTGTGCATCCTGCCGACGGCTACTGGTAGGGAAATATTCCATAAACATCTGCAACTCCTGAATAGCCTTATAGGTGCTCGACTGGTCCAAACGAGGTTCCGGAGTATCCAGGAACAATGCTTTTCCTGAAAAATATCTGGCCTGTTCCGTATAGACCCCACGCGGATAAGTATTATAATAAGTGGTGAAATAATGCGAAGCTGTGATGAAGTCACCCTGATTATAGTAGGTCATACCCAACATATAAAGTGATTCCTCAGCCTTATCCGTTCCCTTCATGATGGTAATCAATTCCTCCAGAATGGTGGCCGCCTTAGTATTCTGCCCTTTGCCAAAGTAACTTTTGGCCGCTTCGTACTTGTATTCGTAGTCCGTGCTTTTTAAAACTTTGTTATACTCTCCACAAGACGTTAGAACCGTACCGGAGACAAGAGCTATAATGATATATTTTTTCATCTTATTCAAATAATTGCGCAAATTTACGCCTTTCCACCGAATAATGCAATATTTCCATGTTTTTAAATGCTAAAAAGTCGACAAGAGTCTATTTTTTAGAGATGAATAGATAATATCTAAGGAAATAACTGTATTTTTACATCTCATTAAACCAAACATGCTATTATGAATTTTGAATTGATTTCCGAATACCAACCCACCGGCGACCAACCGGAAGCTATCGCCCAGCTGACCGAAGGGGTGCTGGAAGGAGTCCCCGCACAAACTTTATTGGGGGTCACCGGGTCCGGCAAGACTTTCACGATTGCAAATGTAATTAAAAACATCAATAAGCCCACCTTGATATTAAGCCATAACAAAACATTGGCAGCCCAGTTATACGGAGAGTTCAAGAGTTTCTTTCCCAATAATGCTGTGGAATACTATGTATCTTATTATGACTATTACCAGCCGGAAGCATACTTGCCGTCCAGCGACACCTATATAGAAAAGGATCTGGCCATTAATGAAGAGATTGACAAATTGCGGCTGGCTGCCACCTCTGCCCTGCTGTCGGGACGGAAGGACGTGGTGGTGGTGTCTTCCGTGTCCTGCATCTACGGTATGGGGAACCCGTCGGATTTCTATAATAACGTAATCGAGATAAAAAAAGGCAAACTGCTGGACAGGAATGTATTTTTACGCCGCTTGGTGGACAGCCTGTATGTGCGTAACGATATAGAGCTGAATCGCGGAAACTTCCGCGTAAAAGGTGACACGGTAGACATTTACCTGGCATATAGCGACAATCTCCTCCGGGTTATGTTTTGGGACGATGAAATTGATGCCATTGAAGAGATAGACCCTGTTTCGGGAATCCGTCTGGCAACTTTTGATGAATACAAAATTTATCCGGCCAATCTTTTTATGACCACCAAAGAGAGCCAGTTGAGAGCTATTCATCAGATTGAGGACGACTTGACGAAAGAGGTGGCCAAATTCGAGGAGGAAGGAAAAATGTATGAGGCGAAACGGCTCTATGAGCGCGTGACATACGATATGGAGATGATTCGCGAACTGGGGCACTGTTCGGGCATAGAAAATTATTCCCGCTACTTTGACGGGCGTAATGCAGGTACCCGTCCTTACTGTCTGCTGGACTTCTTTCCGGATGATTTCCTGATTGTAATAGACGAAAGCCATGTCAGCGTACCGCAAATACGTGCCATGTATGGTGGTGACCGGGCCAGAAAAACCAATTTGGTGGAATATGGTTTCCGGATGGAGTCGGCTTTTGACAACCGTCCTCTAAAATTTGAAGAGTTCAAGGAACTGGCCAAACAAGTGATTTATGTCAGTGCCACACCTGCCGATTATGAATTGGTGGAAAGTGAAGGCATTATCGTTGAACAGGTTATCCGTCCTACCGGACTGCTGGACCCGGTAATTGAAGTACGCCCCAGTCTGAATCAGATTGACGACCTGATGGAAGAGATACAGCAACGCATCGAGAAAGAAGAACGTGTACTGGTGACCACGCTTACCAAACGCATGGCAGAAGAATTGACCGAATATCTGCTGCGCAATGACATCCGCTGCAACTACATCCACAGCGATGTGGACACTTTGGAACGCGTCAAGATTATGGATGAATTACGTCAGGGCGTTTATGATGTACTGGTGGGTGTGAATTTGCTTCGTGAAGGTCTGGACTTGCCCGAAGTGTCTTTGGTCGCCATTCTGGATGCAGACAAAGAAGGGTTCCTCCGCTCCCACCGTTCTCTGACCCAGACAGCAGGACGCGCCGCCCGCAATATCAATGGAAAAGTAATCATGTATGCAGACCGCATGACGGACAGCATGAAAAAAACGATAGACGAAACCAACCGCCGTCGTGAAAAACAGCTGGCATATAACGAAGAGCATGGAATCACCCCCAAACAGATACAGCGTGCGCGGAATGTTGCCTTGTTGGGCAACAACAGCAACGAAGTTACCGGAACCACTCAAGGCCCCAAGGCATACATCGAGCCATCTTCCGATACAACGGCTGCCGACCCGATTGTTCAGTATATGACCAAGCCACAGATGGAGAAAACGATAGAACGTACCCGGAAACTGATGCAGGAAGCTGCCAAGAAGCTGGAATTTATAGAAGCTGCACAATACAGGGATGAGCTGCTGAAACTGGAAGATATGATGAAAGAGAGGTGGGGATAGACTTGCCCCCTTGGCGGAAGAAGGCGCACTGCCTGTCGAGGAAAAACCTGTTACCCGAAGAAATATCACGGATATGCCGGTGAGTTCCGGAATAAAGGCAGGGATGGAAAAGGAAAAGAAAAGAAGGACAAACAGCAAAAAAGCAGGGAGTGTTCCCCTGCTTTTTTCAGAACCGTACCATTAATTCCATCACAAACTTGTCTTGTTCGGACTCTTTTGCCAAAGATAGTTTATCATAGAAATATTTCTCGTAATTAAGACGCAAATCCGCTTGAAAAGCCTTTCCAAAGCTTAATGTCACACCTCCAGTCACACGCTGGCGGGAATAATCGGTAATGTAAAGCTTACCATCTTCATCCGCATTACCGTTACTATGATCTCCCATACTGTCATAACGTCCTAGAAATGAAATTTTCCGGAACAGGCCTTTCTTGATAAACAAGTCGTAATTGACAAAGGCGTTGAAAGCATGTACATCATCAAATGAGTTTTTCGCATAAGTTTTATAAAGGTATTCGGCTTCTATATGCCAATTATCAAACTCGTAGTAAGTACCGATATCATACATATAAATGCTGATTTTATCGGGATGTATTTTCTGGGTACTCAAAGTCAAGTTATAATTTTTCCACGGCATCAATTGAAGCTTAACAGAATAATTCAACGTGTTGTGCCACTCTTTCTGATTGGTGAGTCCGGAGCCGTTGAACAGTCCGCCTTCCAGCTTCAACGGCAGTCCCTTCTTTAAAGAGAAAGCTCCGGTAGCACCCACATCACGCACATTCCCCACCTGTTTGGCTATGAACGAACGATTGGCAAAATATTGTTGGTGGGGAGATCGATGAGCGTCTATGGTGAAAGGCACACGCATCTGTCCTAGTGTGACATTCCATGTATCATTGGGAACAAAGCGGGCATATGCATCCAGCATCTTGATGCTTCCCTCATCGGACAAGTCTATTTCAGCCTTATAAGCAATTACCGGAAGAACCTTCCCGTCCAGACTGACACGGGCGTTACGTACCTGGAACCGTTGCATTCCGTTAGTGGTTTGAAGTTCATATTTACCGCGGATCGTTCCATGTACTTCCGGCAGATATTCTTTAGGAATAGTCAGCTGTGCGGAAGCAGTTGCAATACTCAGCATTGTAAAAGCAGACGCTACAAGTGTATTTCTCATTTTTATTAATGTGACTTTCTTTGTTTACGGCTGCAAAGATATAGGTTCGGTATATCTGTAATATTTCATCCATATTACAAATATGTTTCATTTGATATGGGGAAGACATTTTACAGCCACATTCCGTATTCTTCTCATCTGCTGTGAACGCAGTGAATATGGCCCCAAAAATATCGACGTACCGACAGAGTTATTCAATAATACGGGCAGTTTCCACCTTCTCCAGACGTGCACGGAGTTTTCCCATCATGGATTTACGTATCCGGAGCCTCATCAGGCAATCCATATCATATGATTGCTCCAAGATGGCAGGCTCGTCTTCTTTCACAATGCGCATGATATCATTCATAAAAGGATATTCAAAGGATACGGTGATTTCTTCATCCACTGTTCTTTCCACTATATCAGCAGCAGCTATTGCTTCGGCAGCGGCGGCCTTGTAAGCGACAATCAGTCCGCTGGTTCCCAATTTTATACCTCCAAAGTAACGGACCACTATAATAAGGATATCCGTCAGCTCATTGGAATTTATTTGCCCCAAAATAGGCTTTCCTGCAGTACCCGAAGGCTCTCCGTTATCATTTGCCCTGAAATCCTTCCTTTCATGCCCCAGCATATAAGCGTAACACACATGGCGGGCATCGTAATATTTCTTCTGATACGTGTCAAGATGCTGCTTTATTTCCTCTATGGTACGTACCGGAATGGCAATAGCTATAAATTTACTCCGTTTCTCCGTATATATGCCTTCGGCAATGTCTGTAATGGTTTTATAAGTATCTTCTTGTATCATGGGTTTCAGAAATCATAAATCTTTAATTATAACTCACAGAATCTGTCTGGCAATCCATGCACACGCCTCAGCATCAGCCAGCGCATGATGGTGATTCTCCAATTCAAAACCAAAAAAACCGGCCACCGTATGTAACTGGTGGTTTCTCAACCCTTTCAGCTTCCGGGAAGCCTGATAGGTACAATAAAAGTCATAATCAGGATAATCCATACAATAAGTACGGAACACAGCTTTCAAACACCCCTCATCAAAGGCTTTGTTATGCGCAACCAGCGGAAGCCCCTCTATTTTAGGGGCAACCTGCTTCCATACTTCCGAAAAAACAGGAGCATGGGCAGTATCTTCCTGTGTCAATCCATGAATACGGGTGTTCCAATACAAATAGTAATCCGGTTCGGGATGAACGAGGCTGTAGAACCGGTCGGCTATCTCACCATTTCTCACAATAACCACCCCTACACTACATATGCTGGTACGTTCATTATTTGCCGTCTCGAAGTCTATTGCTGCAAAATTATCCATACTTTTTTTCGTTACACAGACAAAGGTACGACAAAAAAGCGATATACAAAATTCTTTTTTCCGGTACAATTCCCTATCTTTGAAACCTCAGCAGCAAAATAGACCAATATCTATGACAATCAGCACTTGTGAAAGCTGAAAGATTAGACCATCTTTGCACTGTTTTTGTTTTTTAACTTAAACTAGATTTATAGTAAAATGAAAAAAATGAAATTCCCGACCCTGTTAATAGCAGCAGGGTTACTTTGTATCTCCGTTCACACAACGGCCCAACCTGGTCCCCGAAAAAAAGTGGGCGTTGTTCTCAGCGGCGGAGGAGCCAAAGGAATGGCACATATAGGTGCTTTGAAAGTTATAGAAGAAGCGGGTATCCCTATAGATTACGTGGTAGGGACCAGTATGGGCTCCATTATAGGCGGACTTTATTCCATCGGTTATACTCCCGAACAGATGGATAGCATGGTTCGCCGGCAGGATTGGTCCTTTCTGCTGAGTGACAAAATACCACGCAGCGAACAGAATATGGCGGAACGGGAGGCTTCCGAAAAATATGTATTTTCCCTGCCATTCGGTAAAAATGCCAAAACGCAAGCCGTAGGAGGATTGATAAAGGGACAGAACCTGGCAAACCTGTTCAGTGAGCTGACCGTAGGATATCATGATTCCATCGATTTCAACAAGTTACCTATTCCCTTCGCCTGTGTTTCCGAAAATATTGTAAATGGCAACGAGGTAAATTTTCACAAAGGTGTATTGGCTACGGCCATGCGGGCCAGTATGGCCATACCGGGAGTATTCACTCCGGTCCGGCTGGACAGTATGGTTCTAGTGGACGGAGGTGTGGTAAACAACTACCCTGTAAATGTAGCGCGTGCCATGGGGGCGGACATTATTATAGGAGTGGATGTTCAAAATGACTTGAAACCCGCCAACGAACTGAATAGCACCGGCAGTATCTTGGGGCAACTCATCAATTTAATGGGACTGGAACTTTATAAAAAGAATCTGAAAGAAACCGATACATATATAAAGGTGGATGTGGAGGGGTATTCTGCCGCCAGTTTCACCCCCAGTGCGGTGGACACACTGATTCGTCGGGGAGAAGAAGCGGCATTGGCACAAAAAAACTCCTTGATAAAGCTGAAGCAGGAACTGGGGCTGGACAGTACCTATATGCCGAAACCCCTTCCCAGCTATCCGTACTCCCCCAACCGCAAAGTGTATATAAAAGAAATCACCTTTGACGGATTGGACGAAAAAGACAAACGGTGGCTGTTGAAGCGCTGTGATTTGAAAGAAGACTCCGAAATAAGCCTTCGCCGCATAGAAGAAGCAACAGCCATACTATGCTCCAATCTGGAATATTCCAGCGCCACTTACAATCTGCCCGAAGCCCCCGGCGGAGGTTATAACCTGCATTTTCTTTTAAGCAAGAAATATGAGAATAAGCTGAACGTAGGAATCCGTTTTGATTCGGAAGAAACAGCCAGTCTGCTCATTAATGTCACCAGCAATTTCCGGGGAAAAGTACCCACTACGCTGTCACTGACAGGACGATTGGGCAAACGTTATGCCGCCCGCATAGATTATGGATTCGAACCGGCTCCATTGAAGAACATCGGACTGGCATATATGTTCCAATACAATGATATAAACTTTTACCATCATGGAGATAAATCACATAACTCTACCTACCGCTATCATTTGGGAGAGTTATCCTTTTCGGATGTTTGGTACAAAAACATACGCTTTGCCGTGGGGCTGAGGTATGAATTATATGACTATGACAAATTCCTATACCAGGAAGGGAACCAAGGTTTTGACGTAGGAACAGAACACTTCTTCAGCTATTTCGCACAAATGCATTACGAAACTTTCGACAAGGCATATTTCCCTACCAAAGGCATATCGGCACGAGCGTCCTATTCACTTTATACGGATAATTTCACCAAATATGACGACCACGCTCCTTTCTCTGCCATAAAAGGCTATTGCCAGGGAGTGATTCCCGTTACACGCAGATTCTCCATACTGCCTGCCATATACGGACGTTTTCTGATAGGGAAAGATATTCCTTACTCCAAACTCAATGCGATGGGGGGGGATGTGCAAGGACGTTTCCTGCAACAGCAACTACCATTTGTCGGGATAAACAATGTGGAATTAACAAAGAATGCGTTACTGATAGGAAGCATGAAATTCCGCCAACGGATGGGAAGTGTGCATTATCTGACGCTAACGGGCAATTATGCGCTGAGTGCAAGCAAGCTGAGGTACCTATTGGAACAGGATACCATGTTCGGCTGTGGTATAGGCTACGGTTTGGATAGTATGTTCGGACCCTTAGAGGCATCACTAAACTATGCAAACCGAGCCAATAAAGTGAGTATGTACGTCAATCTAGGATTTAAGTTTTGATTCCTCGTTGATAACCGCCATCATGCCTTCTATCTGAGCCAAGGCCATCATACGGCCATGAAACGAATAACCCGGGTTGTATCCTTTGCCGGCATCATCCAGCATTATGCGCCCATGATCCACACGCATCGGGACACCCGGACGTTCTTTCTCAAAAATACGGATCAACTCTATCACATGAGCACGCCCTCCCAAATGAGATGCTTCTATAAAATTCCCGTTGGGAAACGCATTGGTACTGCGCAAATGTACAAAATGAGTGCGGTGTGCAAACATACGTGCCAACAAAGGTACGTTGTTATGCAATCCGGCGCTGAGCGAACCGGCACAGAATGTCAGCCCGTTATGCGGGTTATCAACCGCATGGAGAAGCCAGTTGATATCTTCCTCACCGGTCACAATACGCGGCAAGCCCAATACCTGGAAAGGGGGATCGTCCGGATGGATGCACATATTTATACCGTACTCATCACACACCGGCATGACAGCCTGCAAGAAATAACGTAAGTTTTCACGCAGGGCATCACGGTCTATCCCATCATACAAAGACAAAAGACGGCGGAATATGGTTACCGGATGCCGGTCTCCCTCCTTTATATTACCATTTACAAATCCCTGCGTCTTGACTATAATGGTATCGACCAATTCGTTTTTCTCGGCTTCGGTTATAGTCTTATCCAATTCACGCACCTGTTGTAATTCCGAATCGGTATAGTCTTTCTCCGCCCCTTCACGCTGAAGAATCATACAGTCAAAATAGGCGAACCGGATCTTGTCAAAGTACAAAGAACTGGTTCCGTCCTCCCAAGGATGTTCCAAATCGGTACGTATCCAATCAATGACAGGCATGAAGTTATAGCATACGGTCTTGATACCCGCTTTACCTAGGTTGGCAAGGCTTACTTTGTAGTTTTCTATCAATTGATCCCGTTCAGGACCGGCATATTTGATAGCTTCACTTACCGGCAGGCTTTCTACCACCGACCAGCGCAATTGATGAGATTCAATATAATCTTTTAAACTTTGGATAGCTTCCAAAGCCCAGATTTCACCGTTAGGTACATCATGAAGGGCGGTCACGATTCCTTCCACCCCGATTTGCCTAAGCATGGGAAGCGTTATCTTATCTTTCTTCCCAAACCATCTCCATGTCTTTTCCATTCGTATTATGTGTTTTAGTCTGTATGACAAAGTCTTTATTAATCTTCTTTGAGCCTTCTATTGATGTATAATCATGGCAGAACGTGCCGGTACCATAAGCTCATCACCTGAAACCTGTCCCAAGCCTTTCATGTTTATTTTACCATCCTTACAGATTACAGTGTATTTACCCGACGGAATGTCCAGCTTGACAGGCTCTGCACGGCTGTTCAAAGCCACGATGATATTTTTCCATGAGTCACCATTTGCATTGTCTTTCAAGATAAAGGCAACCACATTCGTATTTTCTACAGGTAAAAACTCCAATTGCCTACGTACCATATCGGCATCCCCCATACGAAAAGCGGGATGTGCTTTACGCATAGCTATTAAACCTTTCACATATTCGAACACATCTTTGTGTGCGGTCTTATTTTTCCAATCTATCGTATTAATACTGTCAGGACTATTATAAGAATTATGAACTCCTTTCTTGTCACGCATCATCTCATCCCCTGCAAATATAAACGGTACTCCTTGTGAAGTAAAGACAAATGTTTCCGCTAACTTCTGCAAAGCCGCCAGTTCCTCTACCGAAGCATCCGGCATGGTAGCTTTCAGACGGTCGGCAAGACACATGTCATCGTGGCAACTTACATAACTTATCATCTGGGTAGGTTGTAAAGCCCAAGGTTTCTTACTATAATTCACAGAATCACTTATAACCTGCGGATGTTCGATGGCTCCCACAATTCCAAATTTGATACTCATTTCGTGTCCAGGCTCCCCTACTAGAAAAGCTCCTTTAGTATCATCATCCCAACCACCTCGCAATCCATCACGCATTTCATCTGAGAAAGCGGCGATACGGGGCATCTTTTCCACATTGGCTTTCATCGCCAGCCTGTCTGCCTCTAATTGAGGAGAACTGGCAGCCCATCCTTCACCATACATAAAAATAGACGGATCTATCTTATCAATAGCCGCACGTATCTCATTCATGGTTTCAATATCATGTATCCCCATCAAGTCAAAACGAAAGCCGTCTATGTGATATTCATTAATCCAATATAAAATAGATTCTATCATATATTTACGCATCATGGCGCGGTCACTTGCCGTTTCATTTCCACATCCCGAACCATTTGCCCATTGCCCGTCCTTCGTCTGGCGATAGAAATAACCGGGAACCGTACGTTCGAAATTGCTTTCGTCTGTATTGAAGGTGTGATTATACACCACATCAAGCACCACTCTGATTCCCGCCTTATGTAAAGCTTGTACCATTTGTTTGAATTCCCTGATACGGACATCGGGTTTATAAGGATCTGTAGAATAAGAACCGTCAGGCACATTGTAATTTTGCGGATCATACCCCCAATTATATTGGGCCTTGTCCAGTTTTGTTTCATCCACCGAGGCATAATCATACGACGGCAATAAGTGCACGTGGGTAATTCCCAATTCTTTCAGATGGTCAATACCTGTCTTCTCGCCTGAAGAACTGGTAGTACCCTGCTCCGTCAAAGCCAGGAACTTGCCTTTATTTTGAATTCCGGAAACAGAATCCAAAGAGAAATCGCGATGATGCATCTCATAAACCGTAATATCAGCATAATTCTTCAAAGGAGGACGCACATCGTTCTCCCATCCTTCCGGATCTGTAGAACGAAGATCAAGCACAGCTGCCCGCTTACCATTTACCCCTACGGCTTTTGCCATAATTCCCGGAGTGTCTCCTAACCATTTCCCGTTTACCTTCACATTAAAGGTATAGAATTTACCCTTCAGATCCTCTTTTATTGAAATATTCCAAGTACCATTCTCTCCCATCTCCATTGGAAAAGTATTAGAAGCTGAACCTTCATTACCCGATTCAAATAAAAGGACACGCACCTCTTCCGCTGTAGGAGCCCAAAGTGAAAACTTGGTTTCGGCAGGCGAGTACTCCATTTCAGTCAGCGCATCTTCACGGACAGGATATTCATCAAACGAATTATATTCTTTTTTCACAGACTGACAACTAATAGTAGTAGAAACAATTGATGCCCAAATAACATGTCTCACATTCATAATCTTATCTTTTTATTTTATCAGGATTCTTATTTATAAAATCTTTCCAGCCGGAATATTCTTTAGTCAATGTCGGTCTGCCCATTTGTAAATAATGACAATAAGCAGCCGCCAACCCATCTGTTGCATCCATAAAAGGCAGCATATCACTCTCCGGTATATGTAACATCCTTTTCAACATATCAGCGACCTGTTCCTTGCTGGCTTGCCCATTACCGGTTATCGCCATCTTTATCTTCAACGGCGCATATTCTGTTATAGGAATATCACGGCTCAAAGCAGCAGCCATAGCCACTCCCTGTGCCCTCCCTAATTTTAACATCGACTGCACATTTTTTCCAAAAAAAGGCGCCTCAATAGCTAACTCATCAGGTAAATAAGCTTCTATTATACCAACCACCCGTTCAAAAATACGGCGCAGTTTTAAATAATGGTCACCATATTTACGAAGATCAATGACCCCCATAGTCATTACCTGCGGTTTAGTACCTACTACTTTCAGCAGGCCATACCCCATTATGGTTGTTCCAGGATCTATACCCAGAATGATTTTCTCTTTTACCGGCTGAATCACTTAATCACCTCCATCAAAGTGGGAAAGCCAACCACCTTATCTTTAAATATCTTCATCATTTCCTCATTCAGATGCATCCCTTGCTGAGTATGCCAACGATGCAAGGCCGCTGTATCTTCCACCTCCCATTGCAATGAAAAACATTCTGAATCCTGCTCTTTGTGACTAAGGATGTGCGTAAGACGGGGATTTTGCAATATTCCCGTCTTTTCCACTTCGGGAATATAGCTTTCACTAAGCCAAATGACAAAATTACGCGCATCGTCAATGCCTGTTTGATAAGTTGTATTATAAATTAACATATCTATAGTCTTTAAATTAAAAAAGGCCTGCTTCGCAGACCTTCATTTTATCATTAAAAAAGTGGAGCATGCGAGACTCGAACTCGCCACCTTTAGACTGCCAGTATGAACTCTGATCTGCGCTTACTATACTGACAAGCAGAAGGTTATCTACCCATTCAAAATCCTCCAAGATTCGTTTTAGTAAAAATCATCTTGATTTTCTATTTTATTTTATTCATTATTTTCCCTGTTCTAACTAACGTCCAAATACTAAAAAGCCGTTCAACTCACTACTATAATTGAACGACCATAAACATTCAAGGGATTTCCTTTTCATACATTAACCAAAATTGTAAGGCATCAGATAGCACAGACCATCCAACCACTTTTTGTTGCCAGACTAAAACCTAATGCATCCATAATAACCTCAAATTCCAATGAGAAGTACACTATAGATTTGCGAGCCATTTTTTCCCGGATTTTGTGTTAAGCCAAACAGCTATAATAGAACCTATCACAGCCATTACCGCAAATAAAGATATTAATGCTTCCATATAATTACTGTTTTATTATTTTATAACCTATGTATGAAAATATATAGGTAACAAAAATACCTATAAGTATAAGTATCCAATATTCTACTTTTTCTTGTTGTGTCGCAACAGAAACAACACTTCCTACCACTAATGCAGTAAAAGATATTTTTGCTAAATCATAAAAGAACTTACCAAGCGTTTCCCGACTTGTTTTCTCTTTTTCTTTAACTTCCTTCTTTACTACCTGTTGTTCACTCCAACTTCCCATAGCTATTTCTTTGAAAAGTTCTCAATGGGTTATAAGCTTGCGAGCCATTTCTTCCCAGATTTGGTTTTGAGCCAAATCAAAAATGCTCCTGCTACTATAATGCCTGCGGTGAATATTGCTGCTAACATTTCCATATTGTGTTATTTTAAAATTAAGTTTCCAATATTGGCTAAAATTATGGTCAGTGTAATTCCGGCTACTAATATATACCAATTTATTCCTACTTCAATATTAGTGTATAGTGGAGTTACACCACCTAATACCAATGCAACAAAAGTCAGTTGGGAAAGGTTGAAAAAATATCCTGCGAGTTTATCTCGTCTAGTTTTATCTTTTTCTTTCCGTTCTTTATTTGCTTCCTGTTGTTCACTCCAACTTCCCATTCAAATTAAGATTTATTGCAAATATACGAAAATCAAACAATAAACAATAACATAAACCATTTATTTAACACACTTCACCCTTCGGCAAATTGGCCAGCACCTCATCTATGAAAATTGATCGGTAGTGTGGGCATTCCAGCACTCCCTTTTGCTTCGCTTCCCGGTACACTTTGGAAAAGAGCTTTGCTTTCTCCTGGATTGTTGCTGGAATCTCTTCAATGGGCGTAGACAGAAATCGACATCCCCACCCTTTGCATGAAGGTGAAAGCCTACAGTGTTTTTGATTTTTCCACTGACACGAACAGTCATATATGCTTTGAACCATATATAATAAAACTCCAATATTCACATTGCAGCACTAACAATACATTTGCTAATGCTGCAATTATCTTTAATTAATCTTCTAGAACTTTTATCCTATTCCTTATGTTCGTACATATCGATCGCCTTAAAGAATTCATCCTCATAGTTATAAATATCATCAAGGCTTTCAATAACATGTTTCACATCTTTCTTGTTTTCGTCAATAAACTGAACTACTATACCTAGCCAAGCATAATCTAACATTTTCCAGAATAGTCATATTATAAATCCCCCTTTAATGCACTATCTTTGATTTCTGCTTTAATATTACAACCTTTCAATATCTTTTCAACCTTTTTCCGATCTTCATCAGTTGTTCCAGGTCCCATTGTTATTTCTAAATGCTCTAAAACTTCCTGCTTTAATGGAATATAAAGGGCTGTTCTACTCAGCTCCATTCCATTTCTATAAGCAGTACCAAGAGCCAACGGAAAGCTCAAAGGATGATTGCTCATTAAAGCCGGTTCAAACGGTTGTGCATGAATAATGAAACGGCTTTCATTCTGTAATCCCCATTCCCTTTTCTTATAAATGCCAATATTATCATGTTTAAACGCAACTCCTTGATCAAAGCATTTGATAGCTTCTTTATAATATAGCTCAATATTTTGTTCATATTTCACATCAACAAGACCGACTTTATTAATATAAGAACTGACTACAAAATTTTCAAAACAATATTCCCTATTATTATAAAATGATCTATTAACAGTTCCCACATCGTAAGTTTCAAACATATCCTCATCCAAACTTATCCTTACACCTTTATTCCCTTTCCCGTATCGATTCCATAAATCAATATTTTCCATTTCCGACTTAGTCCAACAACTCACAAAAGTATATTTACCTAATTTTATATTCGTATCATAAACCGTTGAGTCATATTTATATTCTGCTTTATCATCCACTTGATCCAAACGATTAAACTTTATACTTTTGTTCTTAAGAATCATTTCTAATGTTTCAATAGAAGTATAATGATGTATTTTCATCTTAAATTTAATTATAAGTTTATCCTATTTTATTTGATCTTTGTAGATTGCATTCTTGGCATAAAAGCTAAAGCTCCCCACACTAGTATCACCGACTTCATTATTACATTGTCTAACGTTTTTTCGTATTAAACAATCATCATCCCATTATAATTCTAATAGTTTTTTTCTATTAGTCCAATTAACGACTACAGACTCCGCTTCATCCGATATCAAGTCAAGATATTGTTTCAATTTTTCAATTTTATATCCTGAAGCTTGATCATTCACAACCGTCACACGCCTATGTATCTGCTTTTTTAGCATTGTCCTATTTATTAACTGGAAATTCATATTAGAACGTCCAATACTACCACGAAAATAAAATTCAGTAGTACCAGTTACATAATTAAACAATGTAAATCTATCACTTCTTTTAACAACAGCATTAAATTTTATATCCTTATACCTCTCATCAATAAACCCATTAAACGACAATTCCTTCTTATCAAACCCAGCTGTAAGAAAGTTACTTACCTGCGTACGGAATCTCTTTTGCAAATCCTTATCCTTATCATCTTGAAATTTTATAAAAGAAGAACTTACCACGGTTGAAATAAAATTAGACACCTCAAGAACCAAATTTGGTACTAATTCTTTTTTCATTGTAGTTTTATAATAATAAATTTTATTGTTTGATTCCGTCTCACGTATAGAATATTGTTCCTTATAATAAGTGAACAGTCTTAAATAAGACTCATCATCACTATCGAAAAAATTATTATAGTAATTTTCACTAATCCAACCACCATCAGTAATAATGTAATAGCCCTCTCTTTCTGTTAGAAAAACAGAAACAAAGCAATCATTTGTGGTAAAGAAAGGCGTTATTATTTCTATGGTCTTTCCATATTTTTTCACTTTCCACAAAGAACTAAATGACGCTATTATAATCTTTATTATATCTTCCATGATTATTCAATATCAAATTGTACATTTTCTAAAGGATCAATATTTTCTTCCATTTTAAAAGGAAGAACACCTGGGGTCGAAATTAAATCAAAATTTTCAAATTTTATATTGGCCTCCTGCATAAAATGCAAAACACACATAGAAATATCTTCCAAAACTTTTGATTGCTTTTCATCCAACAGCACCTTTGTCTTGTAAGCTATCTCCTTTCCATCAGCTACGAACCGATGAAAATGAGGAGTTGGAACTTGTTGTTCCTCTATAGGAATAGGCAAATTGGAATTCCTATGAGAAGGTCCCGTAGAATCATATCTAAAAAAAGGTCTTTCACAAAAAGGAACACAGCGTAAAATGAATTTAAAATCTTTTTCTTCAGTTTCTTTTTGTTGTATGGTAAAAATTATATCATTTGGTAAGACATCGCTATAAGTAGGAGTATTTTTTTCTTTATAATCCGGTCTGCTATTTTTCTTTTCGTCAAGAACGATTTTGTTATTTAACAAAATTTTCTCTTCATCTATTAAGGAGCAATAGCTTTTATAATTATCTCTAACTTTAATATTGACTTTCATCTTTAGCTTATATAAACATTGTGTTTAAAATGGTTCTTATTTAGGAATAACTCTTATAAAATGATATGTAACAGTTCCATATTTTGTTAGAAGATAGTCATTTACATACATTCTTGCTTCAGAATTTAGTTTTTCTTGAGAGTTTGAATTAGACACAAATTCTAGATTCTGTATTTCTCCATTATATTCAAATATAGCTATATATTCTTTCATCATTATCCTATTTTATTTGATTTTTGCAAATTACATTTTTGACATAATAATTGAAGATTCTCCACTGTAGTCGCACCACCTTTGGAAAAGGGAATAATATGGTCAAGCTGCAGGTTTTCAGTAGAACCGCAATAAACACATTTTCCTCCATTCCTTCTCCAAACTACATCAACGACTTCTTTAGGTATAGGAGGTCGCTTATTTGCTTCCGGAAAGATTTCTCCCTCATCCATTAACTCTTGCAGTGCAGCCTTTTCTAAGTCTTGCTTTCGTTTCTTTGCAAGAAGCTTCTCTTTTATTTTATTTATTGCTCTCCTGTTTTCCAACTCATCAATCCATTTTTTATACTCCATAATACTAGATTCAGACGTATCAATATACAATAAATCAGATTCAGTATCAGAAAATAGCACTCCATGCATCTCCCATTCTTTAGCCATATAAGTCAAGACGCCTGAATATTCAGACTTTAGTGAAAAAGATTTTTGACCAATCGGCTTTAAAATGATGAAGTCTCCTGAGCTAATCAAGCATGTCTTATATCCTTCATATAAGATAGCGCGTATAGGAACATTTACATATATACATGTGCATTCTTCATCCGGAACAAAATGAAGATATTTCTTTCCGTTCAGATTTTTCCAGTTGAGCATATTTTTCTTATTTTGCCGACATACACATAAGTACTCGATATACGCCGTACACCTCTGACAAAGGAACGTCAAAGTCCGAGAATTTCGGGTCCGGGTTAACCGAATGGCATTTCACATAACCTTCCTTACCCTTGCATTCATGGAGTTCCTTTACTATAACCCCATTTGCAGTGTCCAAAACGTATGTTTTACCCCAGTCTATAAAGATATTGGGGTTTATCTTCTTTATCAAAATACGGGAACCTGAGGGGTATTCAGGTGCCATACTATCTCCATATACTGTAATGGCAAAGTCTACATCTTCAATGGGTGAAATTATAGCCTCACAATTTTGGAGCATTGCGCCTGGAGCCGCAAACCCCGTAAGCGTTCCTCCCATAGCTGACATGGGAAGAAGATATGTGGTGAAACCATTTCCTTCATTTAGTTCTTTCCTACCATAATGGGATGTAGGCTCTTGTACTTTATTTGAAATAGATTCTGCATCTTGACCATAAGACAACATTTCTCCTTGACCTGTTAAAAGCCAATTCACATCTAATTCCGGGAACGATTTAGATATTTTATCTATCGTTGAACGTCTTGTATTATCACCCATCTTCGAAACTGCTGCATTACTTAGTCCAACTATCTTTTCAAACATCTGTACTGGTAAACCTTTATACTCAATAAAGTATAATAACCGCTCCTTTAGACCTTTCATATATTCGAGTTAATTAGAGTTAATATCTAAATATAATTAGATTTATTGTTTGATAAATTAGATATTAAATCTATCTTTGCAACATCAAACAATAAACAACAGCACAAAGGAACGAAAAATAGTTCGGAAGTGCAAAAATATTGACTAACTAAAAAGAGGTAAGACAATGAAAAGATTCGATTTACGACAGATAATGAGAGATGCCCACAGAACTTACAAGTATGTAGGCAAGAAACAAGGCAAGACCTTCGGTGAAGTTCTGAAATCAACATGGAAACTGGCAAAACTGAATGTTACAATGCAAGAAGAGCTGGCAAGACAACAGGAAGAAAGAAATAACAAAGTGTTCACTCCGGTCAAAGCAGAAAAAGTCACTTTCAAAGCCGAATGGTCAGACTGCTACAACTCCAACAGCCGTGGATATTTAGGCTCCCAGTACTGCGGAGATTAAGCGGTAACGGCCAGCGAGCCTACCTTTTGATGGGATTACCGCTACTAAATGGAGTTTGACCATAACAAACAGGAGAAGCGACACTCCGCAACAACACATCCCGAAAGACTCGGAACTGGTGACAGCAGAAGCAGACTTGAGTAGGGTTACGGGTGCAGTCCCGGAGGTAACTGAAAGCTGCCGTTTGCGTACTGAGAAAGGTACAATGCAATACGCAATATTCCTGAGTGAACAAGCGGCAAAGGGCGCCAAGCGTGTAAGGGTAAAATAAAAAGGGCAATCATGCCCCGAACGGTTATGCAGTGAAGAACAGTAGCTGACAACTCCGGTGGGAAGACCAGAGAGAGGTTATCGGGGCACAAACTAATAATATCTACTTATGACAATGAAAGCAATAATTGAAAAAATAGTAAAAATACGTCCTACACCCTATGGATTTATAGGAAAAGATGATACCGGGATAATCAACAAAACCGTTGTCATAAAGTTGTTCACTATCCCGATATACAAGAAAGAAATTTTAGTTCAGAAGAATATTTGACAGCTCCTGAAAGCTAAATTCCGTATGGATTTTAGCTCCATTTTGAAATAAAATCAATGTACCTTCATCGGTAGGCTTTACAAGCTGAACTGCACTTGCATTGATGATGCACTTTTCACCATCCACGGTGATTTCAACAAACTTGTTCATAATACTTAATTTTTTGTTTGACACCACAAAGTTAAGTAAATCCCCCAATAAAAGCGTGATGCCGCCAATCGGATTGGTTTGGGGGAACAAAACTAATACACAATCAAATGAAAGCAATATCAATATTATGCGCAGTATCATACGCGATACTCCTTATTACCATGTGCGATATGGGCGTATGGTTCTGGATAGCATCCACCGCCTTCGCGGTAACATCATTAGTGATAAGCAACGAACTTGACAATATTGAAAATCAAAAAAAATAAAGCTATGACAACAGTAGAAGAATTACAAAGCATGACACACGAAGACCTTGTAAGACGTGTACAAGAACTGGAACAAGACCTTAAAGAAGTCAAGGAACAGAGCGACATGTGGTTCGATTCGTTCACCCGCCTACAGGCACGACACGAAAGCAGCATTAATGCTCTAGACAACATTGTTAAACTCGCTAAATTGAAGTAATATGGTAAAAGTAACAGAAAATTGGGCGGCCACATTGAGAGCGATGAAGGTAGGTGATATCGTTGTGTTCCCTGTGCGTGCGATATCTTCCGTCAACACAACCATTTCCAGACTAAGATTGGAGATGTGTGTAGAAAATGCCGATTGGAAACGAACAGGAGAGGTTGACCGCAAGCGCGGAGAGTTCAAAATCCAGCGTGTGTCATGATTACGCTATCAGAGCGCGAGCATCTTGTCGCCGAACAATATTGCAAGGGTTTGGCCGACAAGGAAGTAGCCGACAGTCTGCAACGCTCGGAATGGACCATCAAAGCACAGAAGCGGGATATATACAAAAAGCTGGGTATTTCCAAAGATACCGAGCTTGTATTATACATGTTCTGTGAGCGCATGAAGATCAACTTCGATATAAAAGAGATACGTAAACACGGGCTTGAGCTATTCTTCTCCATCCTGTTCCTTGTCATTGCCGCATTGGATTTTCATCCCGACATGAGACAATGCAGCAGAGCAAAGACAAGAACCACCCAAGTATCAAGAACAAGACGAACAAAAACAGATTCAGATTATGAACTATACAGTTAACAACCAACTACGGACATCCATCTTATTTGATGGAACGGCAGAAGCACGGCTAGCAGACATCCTAGCCATCATGGACACTCATACATTCGGTAAAAGAGAAGCGGCCAAAATAGTTGGAGGCATAGGAAGGCTTATCAGACTGATCGAAGAAAACAAAATACGTTCCGACAAGCCTACATGCGCACAAAACGGGAAATGGTTCTGCAATGCCAGTGATGTCCTGCGTTATGCACAGGTCAAAATGCCAAGGAAGCCTAGAAAATTAAAAAAGAAAGTGGCATAAGCCACACGGGTAATTAGCTTAATGGAAAAGCGGTATTCACTTTTTTCTTTACGTTCAGACGGTTTGTGATTGTTTTCAGGAGGAATACAGATACAGGTTCGAATCCTGTATTACCCACACCCAAAGAGAGGGAGCCGTACACCCTTTAAACGTAGCCATGTTAGAGACTTCAAGGCAGTGAAGCAGAGAGCAATTTGTTAGATAATAATTTAACCCAAAGCCGCTGGAAAGGACAGCGTGAGGTGAGAGCCCTCTTTATATGTTATATTCTATATCCTTATTTATCCCGGTGTGTCCTGGCCGACTATCCGGGAACTATTTTTTTTAACTCATTTATTAACCACTAAAAATTATTGATTATGGGACTTATCAAAAAACCTAACGAACTGACAGTTAAGAATGCCCTGTCGGCATTAATCTACGGACAACCAGGTATGGGAAAGGCTCAACCTTTGTATTGCAGCGTTCTGACACCGGAAGGATATAAGAAGTTATCCGATATATCTGTAGGAGACACCCTGATGGGATGTGACGGTAAAGAACAGAAAGTATTGGGTGTTTATCCTCAAGGAGTAAGACCTGTGTACAGAGTCATGACAAATGACGGAGCCATAACTTATTGCGATGAAGAACATATATGGAATGTTCGTTCAAGTACTGGCAATAGCCGTAAAGCAGGATTTAGAAACATGACCCTTAAAGAGATGATGTCGAAGGGTATCTCTTGCTCCTTGTCTCCATCAAGACAGCTTTCTACAAGAAAACCTATCCCACGCTTTGAGATTCCGGTAGTAGATGCTATGGAATATACTGAAAAGAGTTATGATGTTGACCCGTATATTCTTGGGGTTTTAATCGGCGATGGTTCTCTGACGGGGAATGTAGCAATATTCTCAAATCCTGATGTAGATTCACAAATAGCCAGCAACGTAGAACGACTGCTTCCGAACGGCTATTCCTTGAGTAAGAATGATGCACCGCAATGCCCTCAATACGGCATAATTCTTTCAGGCAATGGGGAAGGATATATTCAGAGAATAAAGCGGTTAGGATTGAACGTCCATTCTACAGAGAAATTTATCCCTGATTGTTACAAATTAGGAAGCCATCAACAACGTATATCTTTGCTTCGCGGCCTTATGGACACAGATGGATGTGCAATAAAAAATAGAGTTTGTTTTTCTACTGCAAGTAAGAATCTTGCTTATGATGTGGTGGAGCTTGTTAACTCTTTAGGTGGTATAGCTAATGTACATGTATACGAAAGAGAAGATAAGGGGGACGAATACCGTGTTAGCGTGAAAATCAAAGAATGCCCTTTCAGTCTTGAAAGAAAAGCTTCTGAATGGAGTAAAACTACTATATCTAGATATATAGTAGATGTGACCCGTGTAGAAGATTGTGAATGTGTCTGCATTAAGGTATCTAATGAGGATGAATTGTATGTCACTGACGATTATATAGTAACTCACAACACTACACTTGCTTTAAGTTCACCCAAACCGTTATTGCTTGATTTTGACGGTGGCGTTCACCGTGTGAATGCAGCCCACCGTGTAGACACCGTGCAAATTTCCAAATGGGAAGAGGTGGATGAAGTTCTTACGAGCGGAGAAATTGCCGAATACAAGACCATCGTTATTGATACGGCAGGAAAAATGTTATCCTTCATGGATAAATATATAATGAAAAACAATCCCAAAATGAAGAAAGCGGATGGCACACTGTCCCTGCAAGGATATGGAGTACGAAAGAATATGTTCATCAACTTCGTAAACCAAGTCACACTAATGGGTAAATCAGTAATATTCGTAGCCCATGAACGCGAGGAAAAGAACGGAGAAGACAAACAGATACGCCCGGAAATCGGAGGTTCTTCTGCCGGTGACCTGATTAAAGAACTTGATCTTGTAGGCTATATGGAAGCCATAGGTAAGGACAGAACCATCTCTTTTGATCCGTGCGAGAAATTCTACGGTAAGAATACCTGCAATCTTCCGGCACGCATAAAGATACCAGTTATCATTAATGCAGAAGGTACAATCACCGGACCGAACGACTTTATGACAAAGATTGTAAACACTTATCAGACCTATCAGGAAAAACAGGCAGAACTGTCCTCCGAATATGAAGGTCTTATGGAAGTTATCAAGGAACAGATAGCCATGGTAGCGGATGCGGACACGGCCAACGAAGTGAAACAATCACTGGAGAGCCTGCAGCATATCTTCGACAGCAAATTACAAGCAGGTATGCTACTGAATAAAAGATGCAAGGAATTAGGATTGAAATTCGACAAAGTCAAAAAAATATATGAAGCAGCCTAGTTATAGAATCTATCCCTCATTACTTGACAAATTCGACAAGTATCTGAGAGCTGATGAAGAAGTGGAAAACTTCTGGAACATTGATAATGAAACCGGAGAGTATAAACGCTCTCCGGAAGAAATCGAAGAGAGCCTGAAGCAAGACCTTCTGGATGCTATCAACCGTGTACCGTTTGAGAGTGAAGCAGCCGACAAGGGAACAGCCTTCAATGCTATCATTGACTGCTATGTCCATTGCGAAAATCACGTGCCGACAGAGCGTTCCCCCTACTCCATCATTGGCGATAAGGAAACCAATACCATACAAGTAGCTTTTCCAGCAACGGATATCGCACCTGCACGGCATTTCCTTTTTGACAGACAATGGTGTATAGAACAGGCAGAGTATTTCAAAGGCTCATTAAGTCAGGTCTATGTATCCGCCATTCTTCCTACCCAGTACGGAAATGTGGAGTTATACGGATTTATCGACGAACTCCGAAAGGATGTTGTTTATGACATAAAATCCACATCTAAATACGAGTTCGGCAAATACGCCCACGGGTGGCAGCGCCATGTCTACCCTTATTGCCTAATTGCTTCCGGTCAGATGGAAAGCATAAAGGCATTTGAGTTTACGGCTTATGCGCTGAAAGGCGGTACCAGCCGCACACCGCTTATCAGTGGTACGCAATATCCGGAATATTATACTTACAATCACGAACAGACAGTGAAACTGCTCACGGCACACGTAGAACATTTCATAGAGTTTTTGGAAGCTAATAGAGAATCTATCACGGACAAGAAGATTTTCGGACTGGAATAATGGCACAAGAAGCTATCCTTATAAAAGAAAAAGGTGTGGTAACACTGAACAAGTCCTTTGATTTCATGTGCTCGCAGCTCCGTAACGGTCGTTACAGGTTAATTATCGAACGTTACACAGAGCCGCGCACATTAAGTCAAAACGCCCTAATGTGGCTTTGGTTTACCTGTATCGAACAGGAAACAGGAACGGACAAACAGGACGTACACGATTATTACTGCAACCTATATCTACGAAGGACAACCATTATCAAAGGAAAAGAAACGGTCATAGCCGGAAGCACATCGAAACTGAACACACTGCAAATGACGGACTTTTTGAATAAGGTCAAAGCAGATGCAGCCACGGAACTGGGAATAACACTTCCCCTTCCGGAAGACCGTTATTATAACGAATTTGTCAACGAATATAAATATAGAAGATAATGAAGATCATAAAAGCTAAAATCACCAAGGACAGTACCTTGGTGGCCACCTACAAGGATGAGAATGGTACAACCACCGTAGAAGGCAAGAACCTGGTAACATCAGACCTTATCAATGCGTTCAGCAAGCTGAATCCCCACGCCGCTTTGCTTACAGAACAGAAAGAAGTGGACGGTATAGAATCAGTAGATGAAGTGCCTGATATCATAGGACAGGTGCTTGACGTTACAGGGTATTCCATTGGCGGAGATGGAGATAATGAAGGGGTTACTCTGGTAGCCAAACGTTTTCTCAAAACAGGAAAAGTTCTGAACCTATGCGCTCCGTTCACCATGTTCAATAATGAGAATGAATCGTATATCAATGCCTTCGAGCTGGAGCAGGAAATCCAATCCTGTGAGTTCGAAGTCAAAGAGTATCTGTTCAACAAAAAATGGCGAATTGTACAACAGGAACTTCCGTTTGAGGAAGACACGGCGAACGCAGACGTACAACCGGACGCCATTCCAGAAGCCGGTACAGACTTCAATCAAGAGGTTGCGGAATTCCAGCAGGCTATGAATGATGCAGGGGTTGACATAATAATGAACGGAAAGAAAATTAAATCACGTAAACCACGTAAAGTCAAACAACTTGCATCATGATACCGCCGTCCCCATTTTGCGTAACTACTACCCCCAACTGCTTCAAACTAGCCTTCCCATACCATCCAAGATTAGTGGAGCTAGTCAAACGGATTCCAAGTGTAAAACAGAATATCCGGGCAGCCTATATCGCTGACGAAAAAGCTTGGAAGGTATCTCTACAAGATAAGGAATACGTGAGGATGATGGCAGATTGGGCGGTACAGACAAGGATATGCAGCCGGGTACAGCACAAAGTGACAACAAGAGAGTATAATGACTATACTATTCCCGACCTTCCAAAACTTACGGTTCCACACGGATTGCTGTTGGAACCGTACGAATATCAGAAAGAAGGCATCGCTTATGCGCTACAGCACAAGCGGTGCATATTCGGGGACCAACCGGGACTGGGAAAGACATTACAGGCAATAGGCACGGTTACGATAGCAAAAGCGTATCCGTGCCTTGTCATTTGTCCGGCCGCATTGAAAATAAACTGGCAACGTGAATTTAAGAAATTTGCCGGAAAAAATGCCATGATTCTGGATGATCGCAATAAAGCCAGCTGGCACCGTTTCTTTGAGACTAAATGCTGCAACATATTCATAACAAATTATGAATCACTGAAAAAGTTTTTTGTACTTAAAGTAAAGGAGGATGCACGGTTTACCATGAAATCCATTGAGTTTGACCCGCGAATATCGTTATTCAAATCCGTAGTCATTGACGAATCACACAAGTGCAAATCCACCAAGACCCAGCAATCCAAGTTCGTAGAAGGAATATGTAAAGGCAAAGAATATATCTTGGAACTGACGGGAACCCCAGTAGTGAACAACAATACAGACCTTATACAACAACTCAAGATAATGGGACGATTAGAGGATTTCGGAGGATACAAGTATTTCGTAGAGAGGTTCTGCGATGGACCTAAACAGTCAAGCAATGTGAAAGAACTGAACTGGAGGTTATCATCGACCTGCTTCTTCCGGCGCGAAAAGGCCAAGGTACTCACTCAGTTGCCGGACAAGTCACGCCAATATATAGAGGTGGACATATCCAATCGCAAAGAATACGACAAAGCGGAAGCCGACCTGATACAGTATCTCCGAACTTACAAGAATGCGGACGATGAAAAGGTGGCCAAGGCATTAAGAGGCGAGGTAATGGTGAAAATGGGAATATTGAAAGCCATATCAGCCAGGGGAAAAATCAAAGTCTTTTCCGAATTCATCCATGACGTGATTGACGGAGGTGAGAAACTGATAGTCTTTGCTTACCTGAAAGAAGTAGTACAGGAATTAAAGAAGATATTCCCTGAAGCTGTCACCGTTACAGGCGAAGACAATGCTACTCAAAAACAGACAGCGGTAGACCGCTTCCAAAACGCCCCTTCTTGCAAGCTGATCATCCTTAACTACAAATCAGGAGGTACAGGTCTTACATTGACAGCTTCCAGCCGTGTGGCGTTTATCGAGTTCCCATGGACTTTCTCCGATTGTGAGCAGGCAGAAGACCGAGCACATCGGAACGGACAGAAGAACAACGTAAACTGTTACTACTATCTTGGAAAGGATACTATCGACAAATATATGTATGATGTCATTCAGACCAAAAAAGGAATAGCCAACGGAGTGACAGGGACGGATGATGTGGTTAAGGAGAATGTGGTAGATATGGCAATGAACCTATTCAACGGAAGAATATGAGGAAACAGACAACACCATTATCAGAAAGCCAAATACAACATGATTGTTTGGTATGGTTCCGGTTACAATATCCCAAACTGGCTCGTATGCTTTTTGCAGTGCCCAACGGTGGCAAACGTGATGCCAAGACAGGAGCACGGATGAAGTATGAAGGAGCAGTGAGAGGTGTAGCAGACTTGATTTTGCTCATACCCAAAAAGGGATGGGCTTCCCTCTGTATAGAGATGAAGACACCGAAGGGTACACAGAGCGAGCACCAACGAACGTGGCAGACAGAAGCAGAGAGATACCAAAACAAGTATGTTATCTGCCATTCACTACAGGAGTTCATAAACGAAGTAAATTCTTACCTACAATGACTTATATAGATTACGTAAACCAATTTTGGAAGACACATCAGAGTGTAGCATTTTCCTCGAACGAAGTTTATTTGTACTTCTTCCTTTTGAACGAGTGCAATAGTCGGGGTTGGGAGAATCCGTTTGAGTGTCCCAACAGACGAATCGTCCTCGCAACCGGTATATCAGAACCAACCGTAATTGAAGTCAGGAACAGATTACAGCAAAAAGGTTTACTACAGTTTGAGTCAGGTAAGAAAAATGCGAAATCGCCCGTTTATTACTTAAATGATTTAAGTAAACCCTTAAGTAAACTCTTAAGTAATGACTTAAGTAAACCTTTAAGTAAAAAGGCTAACATTAATATAAGACTTAAGAGTAAAGATAATAATAACTCTAGCGAGTTATTTAAGCCCGAGCAGGAAAAACCTAAAAAGAAGCCTTCAAAACCAAAAACCGAATTTATAGCCCCTACCCTGGAACAGGTGAAAGATTACTTCCGTGACAAGCTCCCGGACTGGGAGCAGCAGGCGGAGATATTCTTCTACCACTTCGATGCGCTAAGCTGGAAAAACACCAACGGGGCTAAAATTGAACGATGGGACAGCCGGGCTAACCTTTGGATAATCGAAAAAAGACTTCAAAATGGAAACAAGCCTACAAAAACAGATCACTGTGATAATGTCCCCAGGACAGATACCTCAATCCAGGAAAAAGCCGGAGACACTGACACCGCTCCAGCAGACCTTGAGAAATGGATCAACAGCCTCCCAATTGGTTGACAACTGGTCCGGCACGCAAGCCCAGCTGAATTGTAACCTGACATTAGCACAAGCAATCAGGATTGAGGGTATTCCCACCCTTGCGGACATCAATGTTGTCTTCGGCAACGCCACATCAGTCAGGATTATCACAGAGCACCTGCAATCAATCCTCCGATACGCAGGCATTGATATCGCACCTCAACAACTTGCCGAAACGGCGCTAAGCATATTGGCCAGCTATTATTTTCTCAATCTGGCCGAGCTTTGCATATTCTTCACACAGCTTAAAAACGGAAGCCGTGGACAGTTCGTCTGGGGAAACAGGATAAACAACCAGTCCATTATGGTAGCCCTATCGGACTTTTGCAGGGATAGAAGAGACGAGCACGTCAAACTGTCCAATGAAACCGCCATGAAACAATCCCAAAAAGGTTTCACCCGGATAGAAGATGCAGCGTGCGCCATGATTGAGGGAGTAAAAAACATTCAGGAGCTCAAAAAAAAGGCTAAAAACGATTTCAGCGCCTTCACAGAACTTTTTCCTAACGTTCCCAATAACCATACTGCCTACACCTATTGGAAGGCATACGGGGGAAATGAGGATACAATACGGGCTATATACGGAGATAATGCACCACCTCCCAATATAGCAAGCGACGATATAGGAAAATTCTTATGCGAGTATAACATCAGAATCAATCACAAATAAATATTATCAACCACTTCAAAATTAAGTAACCATGGCAAGTAATGAAAGTTTCAAACAGGCAATCAAAGCCTATCTGGACAAACGGGCGGAAGAAGATTCACTGTTCGCCCCCCAATATGCGAATGAGAAGAAAAGCATTGATGAATGCTGTAGTTATATCATGGGTGAAGCCAGGAAGCGTGGTAACGCCGTAGCGATTTCAGACGAGGAGGTCTACGGGATGGCAGTGCACTACTATGATGAGGACGATATCAAAATAAACCGGCTGCCTGCCGGAGAGAAAACGTCCGTATCATCCTCCGCCAAACCTGTGGAACTCACCGAAGAAGATAAGAAAGCGGCACGTGACAAAGCAATCGCACGGCTGGCGGAAGAACAATACCAGACACTCAGGAAGAAAAACGTCCGAAAGAAAGCGGATGATAATGTCCAACAAATGAGCCTGTTCTAATCATGAAACCGAGAACGAAACTTGAGAAACGTGTAACCGGACTAAGCGGCAAACTGTCCGCCGTTACCGAAGTACAAAAAGAATGGGCGAAAGAACATATATTCACCCACGAAGCATATAGGTGCAAGGATGAGCTATGGTGTTCCGAGTGCGGCGGAACATGGATAGACACAAGCAATAGCGAGCTGGGGACTACCCTGCTCAGTGATACGACCGAATGCCCGTACTGCCACCACAAACTGGACGTAAAGATCAGCCGGAAACGAAAAGTCGAGGAAGAAAAGTACATGTCCATCTTACAGACCGCCGGAGAGTTCCAGATCATAAGGCATATACTATGCTGCAAGTACGTCAGAAAAAGGAATTTTGATTTGAACAGCAGACAGGATTATATTCACTATGCTTTCTTTGAAGTGGTTCAGGAATGGATCACCGTCGAGGGGAAACGCACCATCATGGCAAAACCGATGAATATGGGAAGCAGCGGATGGATATATTCGGAACCACTGAGCATAAAGGGTGAATACGGCAGTTACAGCTGGAATTATCGTGGAGACCTATATGCGATATGGGGATGGATATATCCAAGAAAGAAACTAATCCCGGAATTGAGAAAGCGGGGAATCGGGAAACGGTTCCCCGATGTACCCCCCTCAAAACTTGTACGAGACCTTCTGAAAGGTGGCAATGATGCGGAATTATGTATCAAGACCGGACAGACGGATATGTTAAAGCACATGTACAAAACGGGCTATTACCAACTCCGATATAAACCGTCCTTCAACATCTGCAACCGCAACCGTTATATAATCAGAGATGCAAGCATGTGGAATGACTATATAAGCCTGCTGTCCTATTTCCACAAGGATCTGCATAACGCCAAATACGTATGTCCCAAAAATTTAAAAGCCGAGCACGACAGATTACTAAGAAAGAAAAATGAAATTGAGGCAAGGCAAAGAAGGGAAAGGGACAGAATAAAGGCTATCCAAAAAGAAAAGCAGCTCAAGGAGGATATAGCATCATTCTACAACCGGATGGAAAGATTCTTCGGCATGGAAATCAAAGGCGACGGCATAGTCATCCGTCCGCTTGAAAGCGTAACCCAGTTCTACAAGGAGGGCAAAGCCATGCACCATTGTGTATACGCCAACAGGTATTACAGACGCAGTGAATGCCTGATCATGACAGCCATAGTCGGAGAAAAACATGTGGAAACCATCGAAGTGAATCTTAAATCTTTTCAGATAGTACAGTCAAGAGCCGTATGCAACGGAACATCGGAGTATCATGACTGCATTATCCGGCTGGTGGAGAAGAACATGAGTCTGATCAAAAAACTTACTGCATGAACATCTATCACACAGAACCCAGATTCGACTGCGAGAAATTCGCTCCATGCGGGCGCATCTCCCTGCACAAATGCCGGAAGTACAAAGGCAGACTGGATGAATGCAGGGGATGTACGCTTGTACACCGTAAAGCCAAGACGGTTGCCGGTACGGAAGCCGGAAGAAAGGTTTGTCCGCATTGCGGACGTTCCCTTCCGCTCCACCGGTTTTATAACAGGACTGTCAGATGTGGGGATAAGGAATACCGATGTCTCACCTCCTGGTGCAAGATGTGTATGAGTGAAGTCGCAGCGGAAAGAAATCGTAATAATTAATTTAAAAATCCAATGAAAAACGTAACGAAAATAGCCAAGAAGTCCGCAGGGCTTAGCCAAAAATGCTCGATTTGCCCACTTATGCAAAGATGCACTTTAGAAATCCATAGAGCCTGTTTTGACAGCTTTGTAGAGGGTTTCAAGAAAGGGGCCAGAGCTGCTGAAAAAGAAATAAACAAGAAATTCAAATCGGAACAGATATGAAACAGACAACCACGTCCGAATTTAAATATTGGCTCCGGATACATGGCATCCAATTAAAATGGTTGGGTACTGGTACCAAAAACAATCCAATCAAGATTAAATCAAAAAAAAGAAATAAATAACCATGAATAGTGACAGACAGAAGATATTAACTGATTATATTTCTTACATATACACGACAGGAAGGACTTATGATACTGTCGGGAAATATATCAAGCATGTCACGGATTTTTTAGAAATGGCCAAAGAAGTGAACCGCCGTGGCTATTTGAATTATAAACGTGAAAATGCTGATGTCATGGTGCGTCATTCGCTAATGTGTTCAGCTATATGCGATCTATTATCCTATCTCAACATCGGATATGGAAAAAGGGAAAAGGCGGTGAAACCTTTGGAAAAACTTGATGTCATTTCGGATAAGAACAAGAAACAACTTAATGATTTCATTGTGTGGCTGACCGACAACAATGATTACTCTTCTCATACAGTTGATATATATTACACATCAATGAAGAAGTATTTCGAGTATGCCAATGAGGTAAACATGGATAATTGCAGGAGGTTTATAAAAAGTCTCGAAGAAGAAAAATTATCTCCCGCTACCATCCGGTTACGTATTACAGCCATTGAAAAGTTCTCTAAATGGATGAAAAAGCCGATAGAATTAAAGAGACCTAAAATGAAACGTAAGCTGGATATTTCTAATGTTCCTACCGAGAATGAATATAATCGGTTACTGGAGTATCTGAAAACAAAACTCAACAAGGATTACTATTTCTTCATCAAGGTATTGGGTACTACAGGAGCCCGGCTCTCGGAGTTTCAGCAATTCACATGGGAGGATATAGCAATTGGCGAGGTTGTTTTGAAAGGGAAAGGAAACAAGTATCGGCGTTTCTTTTTCCAGAAGCAATTACAACAGGAGGTGAAGGACTATATAAAGGAGACAGGCAAGTCCGGTACTCTTGCTGTCGGGAGATACGGACCGTTGACTCAGAGAGGTTTTTCACAACACCTGAAAGCATGGGGTAAACATTGTGGTATCGATTCAAAAAAAATGCACGCGCATGCCTTCCGACATTTTTTCGCTAAAATGTTCCTGAAAAAAAACAAAGATGTTATTCAACTGGCCGATCTTCTCGGTCATGGAAGTGTAGACACAACAAGAATTTATTTACAGAAAAGTTATGACGAACAAAAAAAAGATTTTAATCGAAACGTTACATGGTAGTGTTGCGCAGCTCAATGAACTGTCATCCATGACCGAAGGGATAGACATCTATGACGATACCGGGCATGTTGACACCGATTTCTTGATCGAAGCGATATCTTGCGTCAGTGCCTTCATGGACGCAAGCAACATAGTTGTAGAAAAAATATCTTCACTGTTAGCGCCGGATGTTCCGATAGCTGAAAAGAAAAAGCAGGCTGACGAAGGCAAAAAATGGAGTGTGGAAGAGATATTGAAACATTGTACTCTTGAGGACGGTGTTCTGAAACTTCCTCAAGTTCAATTTAACAAAAAGTCTTATGCTGAAGCAAAGAAGTGGATAGAAGAAGCCGGCGGCTCATGGCAAGGTGGAAAGGTACAAGGTTTCACATTCCCGTTTAATCCGAAACGTGTGTTTTCCGTTTTGAAAGAGGGTAAACGGTGCAACCTACAGCAGGATTACCAGTTTTTTGAAACTCCGTCCGATGTTGCCGACTGGCTGGTTATGCTTGCCGGAGGAATACATGAAAATGATACGGTATTGGAGCCGAGTGCCGGCCGCGGTGCTCTCATTAAAGCCATTCATAGGGCTTGTCCTTCCGTAACAGTGGAATGCTATGAACTGATGCCGGAAAACAGAGAGTTTTTGCATTCGTTGGAAAATGTGATACTCCTTGATGAAGACTTTACGAAAGACAGTGTAGGGCATTACACTAAGATTATTGCAAATCCTCCGTTTTCCGGTAATCAGGATATAGAGCATGTCAGGCTTATGTATGATCGATTGGAAGAAGGCGGCACGCTTGCAGCAATAACTAGCCAACACTGGAAATTCGCTTCGGAAAAGAAATGTATTGATTTCCGCAACTGGCTGAAAGAAGTACATGGAGAAGTTTTTGAAATTGGAGCTGGCGAGTTTAAAGAGAGTGGAACTACTGTTAGCACTATGGCGGTTGTAATAAAGAAATAATTCAAAAAAAAATTAGTATGTTGACAATAGAAATACCAAAATCAAATAGAAGAAAATCCGAGGAAGACGAACTTGCATCTTTCATCCTCTCGGAAATCAAAAAGAAAGGCGAATGTGTTTACTTTCATTATGGCGTAGGATGGGGAAATAACTGGCCTCATTGTTGGGCAAAAAATACTGGAAGTGACGCTAAAGACAGACACCAAATTTCGGAGTTGGCGCACGATAATGTCATAAGAGCATTTATAGACAAGGGCTATTCTGTCGAGTATAGAAGTGAAATAGCCGCCGGAAGATATGTGATTATCAGAGGATAGCTACAATGGTAATGAAAACGAAAACAAGTAAAGTCACGTTTCTACTCCGTTCCAAAAATCTGCAAAAAGCATTATCTATCTTTCCCACTTTTCATATTAACGTTCATCAAAGAAGAATGCAAGACTTTACAGGTTACCAGTGAAATACTTTCCTGTAATTCTTTATCTTACCAGCAATTCGGCATTGATATCAACAAAGGAATTATAACACACATAACAAAGTATTGACAAGCCGTGTCAGTACTTTGTTTTCCTCATTTTTCCCCTTAGCTCCCTTATTAAGTACCTTCGTTTCTGTAACGCAAAAAAAGCAATTATGGAAATTATTTACAGAAAACTAGAGGAACTGAAGAAACTGGAAAACAATCCAAGAACTATTTCGGATGAACAGCTAGACAAACTTAAAGAGTCAATCCGAAACAATCCGGATTATTTCGAAGCCCGACCGATCATCCTGTCAGACCGTACTGGCGAATTGATCATTATAGCCGGAAACCAAAGGTATGATGCCTGTATATCGCTAGGTATGCAACAAGTACCGACCGTTCTTATTCCCAACCTGACCGAGGAAAGGGAACGTGAGCTAATCATACGTGATAACGTTAACAACGGACAATGGGACATAACCAAGTTGTTTGACTGGGATTGTAACGAGTTGCTTAATTGGGGTATGGAAGGCATCAGCTTTCCTGATCCGACAGATTTTTCAGAAGATATAGAAGACAGTCATAATGTACTCAAGAACGCAAACTATGAAGCCGGAGCTCATATCAAATATTTAGTATTTGAGGGGTATAAGATTCCAGTCAGTGAAAGCGAACTGGAAGCACTGAAAGCACGGGCTTCTGAATATTTGGATGAGAACGGTGTAATGGTTGGTTTTGTTAATAATCTACTTAGCTTATGATGGAATACATAGACATATCAATATTGAACCCGGCAGAATATAACCCACGCCTGCTCACTAATGAAGCACAAGAAGATTTAAAAAAATCCATCAAGGAATTAGGCATTATCAAACCGATCATCATACGTCAATCGGATAAACGTATCATGGCAGGACACCAACGTACAAAGACAATGAAGCTGCTTGGGTATACCCATGTTCCAGCCTTTATTCTTGATGGTGTAAACTCCACCGATGAAGTAAGGTTCAACCAACTTCACAACTATGCGGAATGTGAGTTGTCGGAAATCCAACCAGAAATCAATGTAAGTCTTCCTAAAGGAACAGAAGGATTTTATACTGTATCCAACAAAGATATCTCCATTCTTTCCAAAGGAGGAAACAACTCACGTGTTGTTGACCTTACGAAAATGATTCTCCGTTACGGCCAGTTTGCAAATGCCGTATGTGACCATACCGGGAAAGTGATCATCTCAACAGTATATGCCAAAACGGTAAAACTATTAGGTATGGACCTACTTGTATATGTCCTTCCAGAAGGGAAAGAAGAAATCGCGCTCAAATACTTCTCTAAGGAATATGGAGTGTTCGAGTATTCCCATCTGGAACGAAAGACCTATATACAGTCTTTTGCCCAAAAGGCACGGCTACGGCAAAAGAACGGGGTTCCAAGCAAGCGTAGCCATTCAACGTTGTATGAAACGCAGGTTATACCATACATCACCAAGGATATGCGCATACTCGATTTCGGTGCCGGACAAAAGGATTACGCAACCATACTGAAGAAAAAAGGCTATCTCATTGACGCCATTGAATTCTTCCACCGCAAAGATGGAGCGGACATCATTGATGAAAAGGAAATCAGGCAAGACTGTGCTTCCATATGCAAGACCTTGTCGGACTACGGGCTGTACGATGTGGTTGTGTGCGATAGCGTGTTGAACTCTGTGAACTCAGAAGAGGATGAAAAGAATGTCTTACTTTCGTTATCAGCATTATGCAAGCCCGGAGGAATGATATTCTGGTCTGGCATTCCGCTGCTGTTCGCCCAGAAATCATCTGAACGCAAGGAAACACACGACCATCGTTCTAAAGCCGTATTTCTTGACGCAAAGAACTTCACAGCCAACTTCCGTTTTGGTGAATGGTACTTCCAGCATTATCATTCCACAGCTGACATCGTCAGATTAAACACAGCTTACATCGGAAAGGATTTTAACATATTCGATAAAGGAATGAAGATAAGCCCAGAAAAAGAGTTAAGAGGTTCGTCATTTCAAGTAGCATCAACCAACGGAAGGAGCGCAAGTAAGAGTGATTATCTGAAAGCGTTGCAATATGAATTCACACTTCCTCTTCCCAATAATCGCAAATGGGATCTGGACAAAGAAATTATACCAATCTTTAAAACACTATAAACAATGGCAGCACCTAAAGGAAATCAGTTTTGGATGTTACGCAGCAAGCATGGCAGGGATAAACTCTTCGCCACGCCTGAAGCGTTATGGGAGGCGGCGTGCGAATATTTCCAATGGTGTGATGAAAACCCATGGACAACAAGAAAGGCTATACAACGTACCATGCCTGTTAGACGCAAAAAAGGTAAAAGAACAGAAACTGTTAATGAACAGCAAACACAACAAGAAGTTTCACCTACACAGCGCCCCTACTCTCTCACCGGATTATGTATCTATCTAGGTACTTCATCACGTTGGTGGAGTAGCTTCAGAAGTGAATGCATGAAAAAAAATGATGAAGATTTTTTGCACGTCATCGCGCGGGTGGAAGAAACCATCGAGACTCAACAATTTGAAGGAGCCTGTGTTGGCGCTTTCAATGCAAACATTATAGCCCGAAAGCTAGGGTTGTCCGACAAACAGGAAGTGGATCATACAACACAAGGCAAACCCTTCAACGGATTTGACTTTCTTCCCTATACTCCCGAAGCTGACAAATTGAAGTGATATGGAGCAAAAGGTTAACTTAAAACAGCGATTGGCATACAATTTTCTTCGTGACAGCAAAACGAAATTTTTATTGTATGGTGGTGCCGGAGGTGGTGGTAAATCATGGCTAGGCTGTGAATGGCTGATGCAATGTGCCTACTATCTTCCCGGTACTCGCTGGTTTGTTGGCCGAAATAATTTGAAGGATAGCCGTGAGTCCGTTACCGTGACCTTCAATAAGGTAGCATCTTCTCACAGCTTCACGGCATACAAGACAACAAATGAAGGGATAGCCTTCGACAACGGAAGTGAAATCGTTTATATTGACTTGACGTATTATCCGGTGAAAGATCCGATGTATGAACGATTGGGGTCTAAGGAATATACAGGAGGATGGATAGAGGAAGCTGGTGAAGTGCACTACCTTGCCTTCGAAGTCTTGAAAACCCGTATCGGCCGCCACATGAACGATGTATACCATGTACCCGGAAAGATACTTATCACCTGTAACCCGAAGAAAAACTGGCTATACCGTGAATTCTACAAGCCCTGGAAAGAAGACAAATTACAAGCTCCTTATGCATTTATCCAAGCTTTGGTGCAGGATAATCCTTGGGCAACAGAAGACTACATCGAAAGTCTTCGAAACACAAAAGACCGGGTAACAAAGGAACGCCTATATTTCGGCAATTGGGAGTATGATAATGACCCGACTGCCCTGTGTAACTACGACGCTATCTGTGACTTGTTCACGAATGAGTTCATTGCTCCTGCAGGTGAATCTACCGGTTCTGCAGACCTTGCAATGAAGGGACGAGACAGATTTATCGCCGGTCATTGGAAAGGGAATGTGTGTTTTATCAAACTGGATCAGGAATACAGTACTGGAAAATCCATTGAAACAGACCTGAAGCGGATGATGATAGAATGCTCAATTCCTCGTAGTAAGATGATTGCGGACTCTGACGGATTGGGGAACTATCTTGAAAGCTATCTGAACGGTATCAAGGAGTTTCATGGAGGAGCACGACCTATTAATCCTGAATTTGACAATTTGAAATCAGAGTGTGCCTTCAAACTGGCTGAGATGATTAACAATCGATTGCTTCGTATCGTATGCACGGAAGCACAGCGGGAACGGATCATTGAAGAATTGTCAGTTCTCAAACAAGCACATATTGATGCAGACACACGGAAGAAAGGAATAATCAGCAAAGAAAAAATGAAAGAAATATTAGGTCATTCCACAGATTACCTTGATATGCTGATAATGGCAATGATATTCCGCATCAAACCAACACCAAAACGACCAAAAGCAAAAATAGGAAAGATATGACAGTAAAAGAATTTTTGACAATAAGCAGCATTGCCACCGAACCCGAGGTCATTAGAACCAAGTTGGATGAACTGAAAAAACCTTATCAACTAGGGCAGTATAAGACACCAGATACCCTAAACGACATAAATATGGGAGAACTGATGCAACTGCAATCCATCGAAACAGAACACGATATCTTGTTCGTTCCCTGTACTGTACTGATGGGGCTGAGTAAACGTTATATATCCCAACTTCCAGCTACCGATGTACTGGGATTCGTACAATGGGTGGCCAAAGAAGTTGAACGAATAAATAAACTATTCGCGTCGACGAATGTACCACCCACACCCGAAGAGAAGCAAGCAGGATCCGAATTGCTAAATTTTGGACCTTTCGGCATGATTGATTACTATGCACAGCGCATGGGTATCACTGATCATGCAGAAGTAGACAGCGTGCCATGGGTCAGAGTATATAAATGTCTTGACATGGACGCCAAAAGAGTAAGATTCGAACGTAGATTAAGAAACATATTAAGTAAGAAGAAATGACGGTAGAGCAAAAAATTAAAAAGATAGTAGACTCTATGGAGGGTGTAAGTTACCTTTTTGACAACTGGCAAACAGCCAATATAAGACTGGACAAGATTAAATTGCCGGCAGTGCTTAATCTCCTTCCTGTAAGCGGAACTTTTAATCTAGGCAGACAGCAGTTAAGAGACTGCCCTAACTGTATGATGGCATTCATGGATAAAACCAAGTTCGATTTTGATGGCACAGAAAATGATGCAGTGATAGAAGGATGCAAGAATAAAGCCAAAGAATTCATATTGCTATTGAACAGGAGTGGGATGTTCAAAGAAATATCAGGAGATATCCCTTATTCTGTTTTCTATGACAAGCTGGATGTTAATGTAACCGGAATAGTTATCCAACTTAAGTTAGAAGAGATAATGGGTACTGTTATTTGCAACAAGAGCGTGAAAGAGATTGTATATGGCAGCAGAAACTAAAGCCGGACCCCTAAGGATAATAGGTGAAGAGCTGGAAGCGTTACGCAAGCGAATTATAGCCAACCATGAAGCAGCCGGACAAGTAGCCAGTGGAAGGACAAAGGGCAGTCTGAAAGTAGAAATGTCGGAGGACGGAGGCGTTTTGTGGGGCAGGCAGGCATTCGCGGTACTAGAAACCGGACGTGGGCCAGGGAAAGTTCCGAAAGGATTTTACAAGATTATCCGCCAATGGGTGGAAGATAAGGGTATACAAGTAAAGAAGCCCGATTCCTTCGCCTACCTTGTCGCTAGAAAGATAGCCAAGGAAGGAACGGAACTATACCGAAACAGAAAACATGAAGAAATCTATTCCCGTGATCTAGAAAATACCGTGGACAATATAGCCAGCAGGGTATCGGCTATATATGAAACAGAAGTTGAACATATAAATCTGAATTTCGACAATGAGAACACATACGATAGATAATACAACAATTGAATATCCTGACCAAATAGGATTCTGCTTTAATCCTGTGATAATAAATATCCTTGGCGGAAACTATCAATCTGTTACTGCAACGGTAACGGACACCACCACAGCCACATCAGACAGAGAGAACAGAGCGACGTTCGGTGGTTCCTGCTTCTTTGACCTATCATTCTATACGCAGAGCTATTTTGACGAATACAGAGAAGTCGATTACAAGTCAACTCACGCCGAAGATAGTAAGTTAGGACGTCTGTTTAGCATAGAGCTTGATATGTATAACGAATCAGGAACACTTGAAAACAGCTTCCAGTTCAACGTATTCATATTGTGGGGAGCCAGTAAGGTTGGAGAGCAGTATAATGGAAGCCGAGTGCTGACATGGTTCAAAAACTACCCATTCTCTGTAGGCTTATACTCTGCAACATCAGGGAATGTAAAAGTAACTATAGATGGTTCCGAAAGCTCCCCTATCGCATTATCAGGACAAAATGCATGGAATATCATTCTTGCTGGAATAGATGCTTCAGACAGGGTGGAATTTTATCTACCTGGAAGTAATACGGCAGCATCTGTTTTTGACCACACCTTTGATTTCACCTTCCGAGGGCTGCTCAATATGGCCACAAAGATCACTTGTAAGGTTGACAATTCAGACTGTGGAATATACTTGAGATGGATCAACCGCCATGGAATGTGGTGTTACTGGCTATTCATGCAAGGAGACGAGACTTCGCAGGTATCCAATGACGGAGAGTTCATCAGAAACAATATGCAGGATTACAGTTACAAGAACGGATACCATGGAGGTAGCGGACGAAAGCAAAGGAAAATGGAAGAAACGACACTTCCCGTATGCGCTCCATTAATAGACAGCATAACTTATGACTTCCTTTACCAAATGGCCACATCTCCTGTTGTTGATATGTTCATGGGCTATGATGATAACGGTAACGCCAGATGGATGGCCGTAAATGTGTCTGTGGGAAATTTCGTCAAACAGCGGGTATCACTGCAAGACTTTGAAGCGAACATTATATTACCTGAAACTAACGTGCAGAGCTTATGAGAAATGAATTATTATATGTCGGTGCCAACAACAAATTAGTAGATATGGACGACAGCACCAATATCACATTAAAATACAAGAATAATATATTCACCGATATAGGCAAAATTGTAAGTAACACAAGCTACACTATTAAACTTCCAAACACAGTGAGGAATCAGTCTGCATTTCTTCACGCAGACCTGCCATCCTGCCAATATTCCGTTGCTTCATTTTACCTTGACGCTAGATACATAAGAAACGGAGTAGAAATTATCAAAGGGGCAAAAATATACTTGATAGGCACGTCTGATGTGTTTGAAACCGCATTAATATGGGGAAACGCAACACAATTTTCAAGTATTGCCAATGAAGAAAAAAAACTGCAAGATTTAAAAGAACGTTGGCATTATGAAAGCCAAGGGAATGATCCATTTCCTGATTATTACATCGAATGGAATAGCGGAAAGAACGTAAGCCAATATGATAGTCATGGAGATTTCTTTTTCCCAAAAGTAAATTACAATATACGTTCAGCCGATAAAGACTTACCCTATCATCCGGCAGTTAAAGCAACATGGATTTTAGAACATATATCACTTGATAATGATGTGATATTCATTTTTCCAAGTGAACAGCAAGCAGTCTTGAACAAGCTGTTTATCCCATTGCTGACAAGAAATGACGGGTTGGAATTCTCTCAAAAGAATGAACTGTGGTTGAATGCAAAATATTACCTTAACCAAGGAACCGGGCCTATTGAACTTTACTTCGAAAATAAAGAATATTCATCATATTATGGAACGGTAAATAAAAGCTCGCTAAGCGAAGGCACATTCATTAGTGGAATAAAGACAAAAGGAAACTCCATAAAGCTCAATGCTTCAGGCAAAGTATCAATACATACTTTAACTTCTTTCTATCCCAGCAATGCAGCCATGATAGCTTATTATATTGAGAACGGAGAGAACAATGAAATATTCAACATAGGATATACGGATATAATAAGCAATGGAGGAAACTCTTACAATATTACGTTTGAGTTCGAAGGTGTAGAGTCTGACTCAGTAAACAAAGGTACAGATATCCGGTTTGGATTCACAAATATCGGATTTATTGCAGACGTATCAAACGGTGTAGATGGAATCATAAATCTAAGAATGGAAAACAGCCTTGTATCGCCCAAGCAACCAGACGAAAGTATTCTTAACGGGAATGGTCATTACCCCATTATACCAAATTTGCCAGATATGACACAGCTTGATTTTATTAAAGCAATATCTACCATGCTAGGCGTATTTGCATATCCTATTGAAGGCACGAACATTATAAGATTTATGTCTGTCGATGATATCATAAAGAAAAAAGAACAAGCGTACAATTGGACTAGACGGGTAATAGCATCGTATATGGCCAACAAGCCTAAAGAAATGAAATTCACTATCGATGGCTTTGCACAAAGAAATATACTTAAATACAAAGACGATGATACGGTAAAAGGCAACTACAGTGGAGAAATTACTTGCTTGATCAGCTCATTAGAGAAGTCTAGAGAAATGGCAGAGTTGAAATTTGCAGGATGCGACATGAGAGGAATTACAGCATTCATACGATTGTACAAATATGACGGAGAGGGAAAGGCTGAACTGCAAAAAGTTCAACCAAGAATACTTCTCGAGGAAAACAATGGAGGTCTATCAAATGAAACCTTCACACAATTGTCGTTCACAGATATCATAAAAAGATTCTACACAAGCTTTCAAAATGCAGTGTATACCCCCAAAATCATTAAAGAAAAAATAGAAATAACAGAAAAAGACTTGAGAGACTTAGATATGACCACTCCAGCATATCTGGCCCAATATGGGAAATATTATGCAATTCTATCCGTTACAGCAGAAAATACAGGAATAGCAAATGTTGAATTATTACAATTAGACATCTAAAATTATGGCAGACAAAGTAGAAAAGATACTTGATATCAAAGTGAATTATAATGAGGCTATCAAAGCTATAGCCGAGTATCAGACAAAAATCGACAAAGCCAAAGAAGCAGAGGCGAAACTGAAGGAACAGTTAAAGGCTGGAGACATAAAAAGGCAGCAGTACAATGAAGAAATGGCGGCATCTAAAGCCTATATCAACGACTGTAATGATTCGATACGTGTTATAACGAAAACAATGCAAAATCAGCTCAAGCAGGAGAAGGCACAAGAAAACAGCCTTGTTTCTCTCCGTGCCAAACTGTCAAACCTAACGGCTGAATACGATGCTTTATCCGAAGCGGAACGGAATGCGGCTACAGGCATTAAGTTACGGGATAAAATTAATGAGGTTACTGATGCTCTGAAGGATGCTGAAGAAGAGACACAGCGGTATTACCGAAATGTTGGCAATTACAAGGAAGCTATAATGGAAGCCGCCAATGCCAATATCCCGTTCGTGCAACAGATAAATGTAATGGTGACCTCTTTGGGCGGAGTAAAAAATTACATAAGTAATGTAAATCAAAAATTGATTACTGTTGCAAAAACCACGACAGGACTAACAAGAGTAGTCAAACTACTTGGAACCGCCATGCTAGGACTTGGAATAGGTGCTCTTTTGGTTGTACTGGCTTCTCTTGTATCATGGTTCACCAAAACACAGAAGGGCGTGGAAGCAGCCAATAAAATAATGGGGGCTCTTGGTGCCACTGTAAATGTCTTAATAGACCGGGCAGGCAAGTTGGGAAGTGCTTTAGTGAATCTGTTTACCGGGAACTTCAAACAGGCGGGGAATGATGCCAAATCCATATTCGCTGGTATCGGTGATGAAATAGTCAATGAAACCAAACAGGCGTGGAAGCTGGCAGAAGTCTTGAATGAGATAGACAAGAGGGAAGTCATGCTGTCCATGTCACGTGCCGCTAACCGAGCTGAAATTGAGAAGCTGAAAAAAGCTGCTGATGACCAAACCCTATCCACACAGGAACGTATCAAAGCTGCGGAAAAAGCTGCAGCAATGGAAAAAGAGGACTTAAAAATCCAAACAGACTTAGCGAAAGCAAGAATTGCCAATATGCTCGGATATACTAAAGTAACAAAGGAAGCCCTTAAGACCATTGAGGACATGCAAAAAGGAGCAATTACAGCAGATGAAGCTATTGGAAAAATCGGTATATCGGAAAGCACTATTGATGACCTTAGGAAATTAAGCGAAGAAGTAAACAGATTAAGTGAATTGGAAGAAAGCAGTTACACCCGTCAGACAGAGCAGCAAAATACCCTAAACTCTATCCGCCAGGAAGGTGCAGACAAAGCAAAGGAAGCAAAGCAAACAGAACTGGAAGCAGTAAGGGCAGCAGAAGATGCTATGCTTGCCTTAGTGAAAGACAAGAGAGAACAAGCACGGAAAGAGATTGAATTGAACTATTCCCGGCAGATTGAGGATTTGCAAATCAGTTTAAAGCAAGAAGAGAACCTTACCGCCAAGGCTCGTGAAGCCATCAACGCCAAAATAAAGGCTTTGGAACAACAAAAATCTATGGAGCTTAGCAAGTTGTCCGATGAGGAACTGAAAAAAGAACTGGAGAACCGTTTAAAAATGATATCCCTGCAATTGGAATCGGTCAAGGAAGGTAGCGAGCAGGAATACCAGTTGAAGTTGCAACAATTACAGGCACAACAAGAGGCGGAACTTGCCAGCACAGAACAGACCGAAGAAATGAAACTGGCCATTAAAGCAAAATACAATACCAAGATAGACGAACTGGCAACAGCTCATGAGCAGGATATTATCAACAAGCAACAGGAAGCCATGCGCATACGCTTTGAAACGGAAATCGCACAAGCATATGATAACGAAGAGAAAATTCTTCGTATAAGGATGGAACAAAAGAAAGCCGAGCTCGATAACCTGCAGCAAATGGAAGGTGAAAGTATAGAAGCATTCAATCTTCGCAAGCTGGAAGCACAGAATGCTTATCTGGAATCCAAAAAAGAACTGAGCGATAAGGAGATTGAAATAGAACAAGCTAAATATGAAGCAATGGAACAGGTGACAAATGGCCTTGTAGCTCTCACAGAACAAATTGGGGAGTCTGACAGAGGATTTGCTATGGCAAGCAAAATGTTGGCTTTGGCAGAGATTGCCATCAATTCAGGTAAGGCGATCGCAAAAATGGTATCCGCTGAATCAGGGAAAGGTATTCTTGGTATAGCTACAATGGCATCAGGTATTGCAACAATCCTTTCTAACATTGCAAATGCTGTTAAGATAGTAAAAAGTGCTAAATTTGCAGAAGGTGGTTTGGTTACAGGACCGGGGACAGGAACGAGCGACAGTATTCCGGCACAGTTGTCGAATGGAGAATCCGTTATAACCGCCAAAGCTACGTCCATGTTCGCCCCTATCCTATCATCCTTCAATATGATGGGTGGAGGTGTACCTATTAATGTAACAGCAACGAATAATCAAACTTTAGGCGAAGATATGCTGGCCAGAGCAGTCGCCAAAGGAATGATGATGGCTCCTGCCCCTGTCGTTTCTGTAGAAGAGTTTACTTCAGTTGCGAATAGAATTAAATACATAGAAGAAAGCGGTAGTTTATGAAAGCATACGAACTATTATATATAAACAGGAACACTCTTAGGATAATGTCTGAAATGTCATTAGATGCATCAGATATTAAATACCTGGAAATGTATAAAGACTACACCCGTCTTACGGCTGAAGGTCATAAAAAGGCATATATCATGCAGTACCTGGCAGATGAATACAGCATTTCAGAAAGGACCATCTATAGAGTCATTGACAGGTTGTCCGTTGACGTTTCAATTCAATAAAGTGGGTGCCAAAACTCAGTTTTTGAAAATATGAACTGTAATAGTCAAGACTTGTTCTGACATTTCCATACTATCGGATAAAATGAACTTATAATCTAAAATTTGAGCATCCTATAAAGACTAAACTAGCTAAAGAAAGGGCCGTATCATATCATTACCCTATACAGAGAGCTTGATACGCCCCTTTTAAGTGCTATAATTATTACTATCTGTAACTTTTCGGAGCTGTCGTTCACTGGTTTCTATCATTCCTATTTGTCTGTCATATGACAAACTTCTCATATGTGTCATCTGTTGTGTGCCACAACCAAAACGAAGGATTTCTTTGTATGGCTACACTAATGATCTTATATAAACTACCTTGCCAAATCTTTTGATTAACAGCCCAAAAACACATATATCTTTTTCTGCTCTTTAAATGTCTCCAAATACAACAGGCATTCTCTCATCAACAAATTCATCCATCATTCCTCCCTCTTGATTTTACATTGTTACCCAAATCGCAGTTTTTGTTTTCATTTGAATGAATTTTGGTTATAACAAATAGTATTTATTAAAGAAAAATGCAAAAACATGTCGAAAAACATATTACGTTATTGATATTATTTAATTAAAATTTGTTTCTTTGTGGCAAAATTTATATAAATAAGAAGGAGAGGTTTATGCGTAAAAAAGTATTAATGTTATTGATCTGTTTCATACGAGTATGGTAATTGGCAATGACACAAACTTCTGTTGTGATGGGAATCGTCATGTCTGCAGAGGAAGGAAGACTATCGATCGGAGTTTCAGTATTGATTAAAGGTACCACAATGGGAGTATTACAGAAATAAACGGTGATTTCACAATTTCTAGAGTGTTTTTACTTGTATGTTTCGATGTTACTTAAAAAAACAATATTATAATTAATTTATTATATAAACTATAAAATGAATTAATGTTATGAAAAGCAAACTTGTTTTATTGGGATTATTAGTGCTGACTTCGGGAAGCCTATTCGCACAGAACACGGTGAAGATCAGTGGTAAAGTTCAATTTGTAGGTGCCGACAAAAAGGTAAGTGTGATTCAGAACAATGGTTTTGAGCGCATTACGCTAGGCGAAACGGAAATAGGCCCAGACCATACCTATTCGCTGACGGTGCAGAAAGAGAAACCGAATGCGGTGACAATCACTTGCTGCCAGTCACAGTCGGTACGTGCATGGCTAGAAGACGAAGATATGGTGATCAATTTCCGTGGTATTGATACGGCAAAAATCCGTATTAAGAATCCTCCTTATGTATATATTCAGGCTGGACCCAAGAACGAACTGTTGAATTTGGCTAACTATGCCAACTATCGCAATTATCAGAACATGATTGCCATCTCTCAAGCAGTCTATCGGTCACAGTCGCTTGACGACAAGCAAAAAGCAGATATTGCCAAGGATTTGTATAATATGAACAACGAAGACGCACGTAGCTATACACGCTATTTGGTGGAGCATTATGGTCATCTGACCAGTTGTGTGGCTCTGTTGTCGGCATTGGATTATGCCAAAGATTCTTTGCTCATAGAAACGACGCTTACCAGTATGCAGACTAAGAATCCGGGCTCTACGGTGGCTCAGGACTATCGCAAAGAATTAATGGATAAATTGGAGAAGCAGCGCCGGATGCGGGAAGGTCAGACGGCACCCAGCTTTACTTTCAACAATGACAAAGGCGAGCCGGTAAGTTTGGATTCCTTCAAAGGGAAGGTCGTGATCATCGACTTTTGGGCTAGTTGGTGTGGTCCCTGTCGTAAGGAGATTCCCAATCTGAAGAAGTATTATGAAGAGTTTAAGAACAATCCAGATGTTGCTTTCCTCAGTGTTTCCATTGATGCCAAGGAAGATGACTGGCGCAAGGCGATGGCTGAAGAGCAGATGGAGTGGATACAATTGCTGGCTCCCAATTCGGGACGGGAAGCGATGGACAAATATCAGTTCCGTGGTATTCCATTCATCGTAGCCATCGACAAGGAGGGGCGTATCTTCCGCAAGCATTTGCGCGGAGAAGCTGTGCGTGCTGCCATTGTCGATGCATTGCAACAATCTGAGAAGAAATAATATTCCTAATTATATATATTTTATTGTTTATGACCAAGAAGTATTTTATTATGCTTTTTGTACTTCTGATTTGTGCCTGCACAGGGTTGTGGGCACAGACGGAGCGTACAATTCGTGGTACTGTGATCGACGAGCAGAATGAGCCACTAGTAGGCGTCGCAATTTCGGTGCCGGGTGCTCAAACTGGAACGGTAACCGATGTAAATGGTAAATTCGTCTTGACCTTGAAGAGCGGGATGAAAGCAAGTGCCATCAAGGTTTCGTTTGTAGGCATGAAGACACAAACAATTCCAATGTCTAAGCTAATCAAGGCTGCTACCATCGTGATGGAAGAAGATGCCAACGTATTGGGTGATGTCATTGTGACGGGGTATCAAACGGTTTCCAAGGAGCGGGCAACGGGTTCCTTCGGTACGGTGCGTAGCGAGCAGTTGCAAGCCAAACTGAATTCCGATTTGAAGAACGTGATGGAAGGGCAAATCGCCGGTGTAGTGCTGGACAAAAAGGGAAATATCTCCATTCGCGGTATCTCTACGTTGAGTGCCGAAACCGATCCGCTGGTTGTAGTGGACGGCTATCCTACGGAATGTTCGCTGAGTGATCTGAATCCGGATAATATCGAAAATATCACCGTGTTGAAGGACGGTGTAGCAGCCTCTATCTATGGTTCCCGTTCGGCTAACGGTGTGATTGTCGTCACAACGAAGAGTGGACAGAAAGGCAAAGCCAAGATTAGCTATCGCGGAACTTTCAAATTTACGCCTAAGCCCAGTTTGGACTATCTGCACATGGCTTCTACTTCCGACTACATTGATGCGGAGTTGAATCTGTATGACCAAAACCCATCATCAAGTTCCTACGCCTTATCTACCAAGTCCACTAATCAGAGCGAGGTGGCTTACCTACTGACACAGCACAGAGCGGGTCTGATCAACAAAGAGCAGTTCAACAGCTCGATAAACAAGCTGCGTGGCAACAACTTTCTGGATGATATGGAGAAATACATGTTTCGCACAGCCTTCACTCAGACTCACAATGTTGGCATCAACGGAGGTACTGATACCAACCGCTATAACTTGGCGGTCAATTATACCAACAACCGCTCTTCGTATATCAATACGGACGATAACCGTCTATTGATCGACCTAAAGAATGAGTGGACTCCCTACAAATTCGTGACGATAGGCGTGGCAGCCAACATCAACTACTCGCGCTCCAATACTCCGCGTGTGGGTTGGCAGACATTGACTGACTTCACCTCTTACGTGAAGCCTTATACCCGGTTGAAAGACGATAGTGGCAACCTGACCGATATTCGTACCGTTAGTTACGCCAATCAACAGATCTATAATTCGGTGAGCGGCATGAAGGATATCTCCTACAACCCTATTACAGATGCTTATGAAGACTATACTACTGACCAAAGCTTCACGGCACGCTTCAACGGCTTTCTGCGCTTTACTATTCTGGAAGGTCTGACAGCTGAAGTGGGTGGTAATTGGGCACGTGGCAATCGTACATATAAATCTTTCAGTGAAGTTGACAGTTACCGTATACGTCTGGCTTACAATAACAGTACCTCTATCGAGACACCTTCTAACCGTTACATTCCAGATGGAGATATGATCGATGAAACCCGCTATGTCAACGAGAGTTGGACAGTGCGTACACAAGTGAATTTCAACCGTGAGTTTGGCAAGCATCGTGTCAGTGCATTAGCCGGTAACGAAGTGCGCCGTCTTACTTACGACAACAATCAATATGCAAGCCGTCTGGGCTACAACTCCACGGCCGGTTCGTTTACTCCGGTGAACATCAAAGACTTGAAGACGGGTATTTATAATTCGGACATGATGATTGGTAATGATTTGAGTGGTTCTTTGAATTATGGATCATACTCATTGAGAGACAACAGATTCGTTTCCTGGTATTTCAACGGATCATACGAGTATGACAATCGCTACCTGATCAGTGGTAGTGTGCGTGAGGACCTTACTAACTTCTTCGGTACTGATCCCAAGTATCGTCACAAACCAATGTGGTCGGTCGGTGGAACTTGGAAACTGAGTAACGAGAGTTTTTTTAATGTAGACTGGATTGACCGCTTGAATGTACGTGCTTCTTATGGTATTAACGGTAATATTTCGCTGAATCAGGGTCCGTATCTGATTCTCTCTGCCGGCTCTTATAACAGCACTACGGGAGGTATCTCCTATGGTATCTCTTCATATCCCAACAACACTCTTCGCTGGGAGAAGACCAAAACCACCAACATTGGTTTGGACGTAGATGTGTTGAAGAATCGTTTGGGTTTCAGCTTCGACTACTATTACAAGAAGAGTACAGACTTGCTGGCTAACGACTCCATGGATCCTACTACGGGAGCATCATCAATGACAAAAAATGTAGGTGCAATTGAAAACCGTGGATATGAATTGTCACTGCACGGTACGCCGGTAAAGACAAAAGATTTCAACTGGGACATTGTCTATAATTTCTCTTATAATAAGAGCGAAGTGTTGGAGTACAATGTAAATCGTTTGTATCCTACTTCTTGGGCATGGGTACAGACCATTAACGCTGCCGGTTATCCGATGAATTCCTTGTTCGGTTATCGTTTTGCTGGTTTGGATGACAAGGGACAAACACAGATTTATGGTGCTGATGGTTCTGTGAAACTGGCTTCTGCTGCCAAAGTAGATGATGTCTATTTTCAGGGAACAGCGACACCGAAGTTCGATATGTCACTGACCAACAACTTTACCTATAAGAACTGGAATCTCTCGTTCATGTTCATTGCCAAGTTAGGACATAAATACCGCAAAGATGTGTTCCAAGGTTCTAATATAAACAACCGGCATGTTGGTGAGCGTTGGCAGAAACCAGGTGATGAAGCCAATACCATTTATCCGGTATACAAGAGTTGGAATATGGATATGTTCTACTTCCCCTTCTGCGATGTGAATATGGGCAATGCCAGCTATCTCAAATTGCGCGACGTGACGCTGGCTTATAAATTCAACGAACCGTTGATCAGCAAGATCGGAATGAGCGATGCACGTATCTATTTGCAAGCCCGTAACCTTTTCCGTATCACGGCCAAGGATTGCGATATTGACCCCGAGGCGATGGAGATGAATACCAGCAACGGTATGGCTGCATCAACCAATAGCGGATATTCCATCTTGCCTTTGAATCCGGAGTTTTATATTGGTGTTTCATTCAGCTTTTAAATAATAGAAGAATTATGAGAAAATTAGGATATATATTGCTTGTGATGTGTGCATTGGAATGCTCATCCTGCGATGATTTCTTGGATGTCAAGCCTGTGGGACAGATGATTCCGACGGAAGTGACACAGTTCGAGAACCTTTTGAATAATACAACTACGCTCGATTATTTCATGTTTGATAATAACAGAAGTTGTTTCTATGCTTACATGGGCGATAACATACAGATTAGTGAAAATCATGCAAAATATCAATTTACGGCTACTTATCCCAACTTGGATCTATTAGCAGGCTATACCTTCTACACACCGGTAATGGATCCCCAGAATACTCCTTTTGCATGGTCATCTGGTATTTACAAGGCTGCTGGTTATTTTAATAACGTGGTGGACGGTGTGAGCGGCATTGATACCAATTCTGAATATGCCAAGGGCGTCATAGCACAGGCCAAGGCCGGACGTGCTTGGATTTATCTGAATGCGGCGTTGATATACGGTCCGATGTATGTGCCGGGAACGACCAACGATACAAAGGTGATCCCTTGCCGTACAAGCGGTGATCCCATTGCTGCTAATGGACCGTTGTGTACTACGGATGAACTTCTTGCTCAAGTGAAGGAAGATCTAGACTATGCATGTGAAAACTGTCCTGCTTCAACAGTCAATCCCTGTCGAGCGGATCGTGCTTGCGCCTATGCTTTGCGAGCCGAGTATCACATGTTTACGCGTAATTGGGAGAATATGCTGAGCGACTGCCAAAAGGCATGGGAACTGGCTTTGGCTAACAGAAAGAACGTGGATGAAATGATCTATAACTTTGCCGATTTCTATTTTGAAGCTACTACAGAAATAAATCCAGACCCCGGTGTTTCTCCCGAAGTCTATATGACACTGAAAGGGCCTGACTTGCTTTTCGATCAGACCAGCAACCGGGAAAACTTGTTGTATCGGAATGCTCCTTATCAGTCTTCATCCACTCGCTACTATCCATCGGATGACTGGGCCTCTATCTTCGATAAAGAGAAAGACTTGCGCTGGACGAAGTTTGTCTTAAAAGACCATGGTTATAATACAACGGTGGGTGACGTGGTGTATGATGACGGCATTCAACTGGTGTATTATCGTGATGAACTTTCTATTACGGAAGGCGTAACCTATCCCTTGCTGCTCTTAATGAAGGCTGAAGCCGCAGCTCGCACCAACAACCTCTCTGCTGCCTTGGCAGACCTGAATCTGCTGCGCAAGTATCGTTATAAAGGGCCCGATAGCGACTTGGTAGGTGGTACCTCCCTGTCGCAAGACCAGTTGCTGAACGAAATTTTGACAGAACGCCGTCGCGAACAGCCGCTCGTTTCTTTTCAGCGTACGCTGGACTTGAAGCGCTATGCGCAGGATGCAGGAAAACCTTGGAGCAAGGACATCATCGTACATAAAATCGGCGAGAAGACTTACAGCAAATCCATTAATGACGCTTATTACCAGTCGTTACCTATTGACAATGCGATATTGCAATATAACTCGCAGTGGGGTATCGCAGAGAATAATTCTCTCTTTGAACCCTATAATGCGTGGTGATGAAAGATAGTTAGCTTCCTGTTCTCTCTTTTCCCGATCTGTGAAGATCATTTAACTTTACTATTGTGACAGTGAGGCTGAATGTATCAAATTTAATATGAAGAGGCTGTCTCAAAATGATTTTTGAGATGGCCTTTTTTTTACTGACAAAGCGTGTCAGTACTATTATGTTCTGAAATTCTTATAGCCATATACCGTTTTTTACCTTTGCTTCAAAATAGATTATATATGGCGAAATTATACATCAACAAAGATATTGTTGCGGATAAAGACAAAATGGAAAATTGGTATCTAACTGGTGAAGAGGGATTGTCTTTTCCCGATATTCAAAATTTCCTATCTTGGATAGATCCGAATGACCACGTTATTGATATTGAGATACATTCATGCGGTGGTGATGCCGTTGAAGGGTATGCCATTTATGACGCCTTACGTGCTTCAGGAAAGCAAATCAGCTGTACTGCAGTAGGACGATGTGCATCCATGGCAACCGTGATATTATTGGCCGCTGCAAAAGAAAGACGTTTTGCTTATCCACATGCAAAGTTTCTTATTCACAAGCCTTATATGGCTTCATACGATGGAGACCTTGATCTTGAAACCCTAGAATCAATAAAATCAAACTTGGAGAGTGAAAAAAACAAGATGCTAGCTTTGTATGTAGAACGCACAGGATCGGAAGCCTCAGTTATCGAAGCCCAAATGAATAAAGCCGGTTGGTTTGGTGGTGAAACAGCCAAACAATTAGGTTTTATCACGACCGTTCTTATGCCTACAACTGCCAAAGGGAGAACTTACACATTTAATAACAAAAAAATGAACAAAGAAAAAGAAGTAACAGTGAAGCAGACTATCATAGACAGGCTGCTGGCCAAATGCGGCTATCAAAAAATTGAAGACGTACAGGTCGTATCTATGGAATTGACAAATGCCGAAGGTAACACGCTTACCGTGGAAAGAGATGAAGGTGAACCCCAAGTAGGAGATACAGCAAGTCCCGATGGCGAACATGTCATGCCTGACGGAAAGACTATCATTGTGACAGATGGCGTTATTACAGAAATTAAAGATCCTGATGAATTGGAAGAGGATGAAGTGAAAGCTTTAAAAGCCCGTATAGAAGAGTTGGAAACTGAGAATGCTTCTCTAAAGACGAATGCCCGTACCATTGAGGACAACAAGATTCTGAACGCAGTCCGTATGGCCGGGGGCGAAAACTGGCTGGCAAAACATTGTAGTACTTATAAAGTGTCAGCTCGTACCCAAACGTTCAACAAGGGTATAAAAGGAGTAGAAGAAAATGAAACGCCTATTCAGAGAAAACTTCGTGAAGAAAGAGAAAAAAGAAACAACAAGTAATAAAAGGAGGGGAAATGCCTATTTTAGATTTTGACAAACTTACACCTGATAATCAGGCTGTAAAAGACTTGAAAGACCTTATTCAGTTAACAGTCTTTCAAAACGAGGACATGGAGCGTTTCATGACGTTTATGCCCAATGTGACTAACGGTAAAAAAGCTGGTTTTATCGGTGAAATGGAAGATGTCGGAGTAGCCGGCTCCGGATGCGACCCTGAATATAAAAAAGTGGCTATCGCTGCCGCCCAAAAGGAATGGGAAATCGGGGATTGGCAAATTCCTTTGGAAATGTGCTATACAGACTTGGAAAACACCATTGCCAAGTACTGCCTTAAAACGGGAACAAATATAGGAGACCTGACATCGACCGAATATATGGACGGTATTGTACTGCCGAAGCTGTCTGAAGCTATGATGAAAATGATGTGGCGTTTTACATGGTTTGGAGATAAATCAGCAGCGTCTGTCACTGGAGGTGGTCAAATCACTGACGGAGTAAACATCGAACTATTTAAAACATGTGACGGTTTTTTCAAACGTCTGTTTGCCATCTGTACCAACAATACCGGACAGCACACTGAAATTGCAGCCAACGCAGAAGAATCATATGCATTACAAAAATCAAAGATGAAAGAAACAGGCATTGCCACATCAATATTCGATGCGATGTTGCAAGATGCCGACAGCCGGATTTTCCAAAAAGACGGATGCGCAATTTTCGCCACCAAGTCAATGTGCGATGCTCTGACTCACGATATGAAAGAAAAGTACAAGGTAATCATGCCCTGGGAAGTTGTATTTGACGGTGTAGAGGTCAGCAAATACGATGGAACAACCATCGTTAAATGTTCCATTTGGGATAGATTTATTCAAGCCTATCAGAACAACAAAACCAAACTTAACTTACCGCATCGTGCTGTTTTATGTTCTCCTGAGAACTTGATGTATGGATGTGAGGGCACCGAACCGATGTCGGACTTGGATATTTGGTTTGATAAGAAAGCCCGCAAGAACTACATTTATTCAACAGGAAAATTAGGCTCCATGATTGGCGAAGATGAGTTGGTACAGGTAGCATACTAACGAAAAGAGCAAATATGGCAATATGTGATATAACAATCAAAAAGGACATCGCACCATCGTGCGATGATCCTATCGTTCCCGGGCTGGAACAGGAAGGTGTGATAATGAATCGCGCAGACGTGGATTTCGGTGCGGTTACATTCAACGCAACCCGTAAGAATGTGATCGAAACTCTTGCACTGAAAACAGGTAAAAAAGGTTACAAGGTACAGGTATTCGGTGCAACCCCCTTTACAGGTACCAATACAGCCTTGGCAACAGGAACCTATCGTAACACGTTCACTAACACAGTGAACATGGTTGTATTAGCAAATGACCCCGATGTATGCAATGACATTATTGATGGGCTTGCTAACGGTGATTTTGTCGTTGTATTGGAAAATAAAGCTAAAGGGTTAAATAAAACCGAGAATCCGGGAGATTCAGCTTTCCAGGTTTACGGTTACTACCAAGGTTTGAAAGCCGCAGAGATCGGCAATGACAAGTATTCCGAAGAAACGGAAGGGGGATGGAATATCTCTTTGCAAGAAACCAAGGTTCCCAAATCAGCATTATTCTTGTACAAAACATCTTACGATGCGACAAAAACGCTTGTTGAAACACTGACAAAACCAACTGAATAATTATGGAGTTAGAAGAAGTGGTTGATAAATTAAAGGAGCTAGGAGATCTTCCCTCCTACTCCTCTTCTGATAAATCGGAGATAGAAAGATTGTACAAGGAAGTATTAGGAAAAGAATTCACTAAGACATCATGTAACGACTGCTATCGCGATGCTGTAATCGAAATGACTGTTTACATCAAAAAGAATAACCGTATGAAAGAAAAATGTAATTATATATTAAAGAATGGTGTCCTGCTTCAACCGGAGTTCGGAAGCAATAAAATGTACACTAATGACAACCTCACTGATGAAGTTGCTGAAAAGTACCTTGCCAAAAATCCGAAAGGTGAAATTTATTTCGCCCATGTACCTACGGACTGGAAAGAACGTGTTAACAAATGTGGATACAATCAAAGCCTGCTTGATTCAATGGTAGAATCATTGCAAGACGGAGTTTCTGAAGAATCCGTGGCTGACACGTTGAAAGATTTCCAAATCAACGGCAAGAAGATCAGTAAAAAAGCTCTGAATCTGCATCTAAACAAGGCCATTGAAATTGTGAACGCAATGAATGGAGAAGGCGAAGATAAAGTTGAATAAAAGAAATAAAGGACGAACGTAAACCTCGCGAATATGAGAGTAAGAGATCTAAAAAAGAAAAGCAGTAACCGCATTGATACAAGCTATTTACAAAATCTAGGAATTCAAGCCTACGGACAGGACAACCTATATCCGCAGACATTAAAGAATATCATTGCTGCAAGCTCTACTGCATCTGAATGCTCAGACCGTTTCGCTGACTTCATTGAAGGAAACGGATTCCGTGAGGTTGCTTTTTCCAAATATGTAGTCAATCGAAAAGGTGACACATTGGATGATGTGCACATGTTACTATGTAAAGACATGTCCGAACTCAATGGAATAGCAATCCATGTTAACTACAATGTTTTCTGTGAGATAGTGGAGATGCAGCACGTACCGTTTGAAAATTGCCGTCTAACAGAAGAAGATGAAAACGGTTATGTGGCAAAAATAGCAGTACATCCAGACTGGAGCGGAAAGAAGACACGTAAAGGGAAAGCTCTGCAGGTCAAGAAAGAAAACATCGACTACATAGACGTTTTTAACCCCAAAAAAGATGTGATACAGGCTCAAATAGAAGCTGCCGGAGGCATTGAATACTACAAAGGTCAAATCCTATGGGTATCAATGGCCGGGAAAAATACTTATCCAGTCGGAAAAGGTGACCGGGTAGCTACAGAGATGAGTACCGATGAAGGTCTGTCCAATGTCAAGTACAGAAATGTACGAAATAATTTCTTCCCTGGCGCTATGATATTCACCAAAAAGGGATCGAACATAACCTTTGACGAAGAAGGCAACGAAGTGAAAGATACGGACGATGACGACAGTTTCTCAAACACACTCATCCAATTGCAAGGTGATACGAATGCAGCAAAGATTATGGAAGTTACTTTAGAAAACGATGAGGAAAAGCCTGAAATAGTAAATATGAACTCACAAAATTACGACAAAGAATTTACCGTTACTGACGCAAGTGTGGTTGAACGTATTTATTCAGCTTATGGCCAAGAGCCATGGTATTGCATCCGTATTGGTAAAGTCGGATTCTCAGGCGATATTTTGGAAGATGCTTTCGAGTATTACAATTCTATCGTCAGCAAGCAACAGCGCTTAATAGAGCGTACCTTTAGCCGTATATTCAGCTATTGGTATGAGGTAGTCAACCCCTCTAATGATTATAGTGTTGAACCATTAAAGTATGTACGAAATGCAGCAGTATCTAATAACAACAGATGAAGTATCGGCTTTGTCTCGCGGAATGTCTGTACATCTCGATCCTGACAAGATAGAAACCTACATCCGTGAGTCAGAGAATATCTACATCAAATCAGCGTTGGGAGACGAACTGTTCCTTGACGTGAAAAAAAATCCTGAAAAATACCAGCTACTGCTTGACGGAGGTACTTATGAAACTAAATGTAAAAAGAAGATAATCATCACTGGACTTCGCGTAGCTTTGGCTTATTATACCTATGCCTGTATTGTCAAAAATGGAGATGGAAATGTATCCCGTTTCGGCTTCGTGAACAAGGAAGGTGAATATAGCAGTCATACAGTATTCAAGGAAAAGATGATGGTGTATAGCGATGCATGTAGTATAGCTGACCGCTACCTGAAAGAATGCGTGCTTTACCTAAAAGAATGCGGTATGCCACTTTATAACGGTGAAGGGAAATTAAAATCTAATAGAACTGTTTTTCGTGTAATAGGAGAATGAGCGATTCTGTTGACATATTAAAGAAACTGGCTCTTCAAGTAAGAAATGCATCTACAGAAGGAGAGAATACAGCTGAAAGAATTGGGCGCATATTTATCGGGATTCTAGAAAACATGGATAATTCTGATATAGAAAAGCTCACCAAATACTTTTTACGCAAAGATAAAGAAGACACTGCCAATGAGCTGATCACGTTTTTGAAAGGTCTTTTGATTGGTAAAAACGGTAGTGGTTGGACTGTATTGGAAGATGGTACGACACAAGCCGTTGTTGACCGCTTGTATGTGAAGATTAAGGCTGTCTTTGACGAGCTTGAAGTAAAGAAGAAGACGCATGTAGGTGGTGAACAGATCATATCTCCGGCCGGTATGAAGTGTGTCAGGGTGGAGGAACTTGATGAGAGCTACCGTTGTTTCTTTTTGTCGGAAGTTGATGGAGTGACAGTCCATAACGAATTTACAGTCGGTACATTAGCATTAGCCCAAGAATTTAACATTAAAGAAGGTACATCTCACAATGTATCCAACCGCTACTATTGGCGTGAGGTGACAGGTGTAGGATCTGACTATATTGATTTGAGCAAAACCAATGCCGACAAGGACAGTGATGTCCCGGCTGCCGGTGATGATATCATCGGGCTTGGGCACTTGACGGATATCACCCGTCAGGCAGCTATAATCTTATCATCAGTAAACGAAACTTCGCCTTCTATCACTTTTTATCAAGGTATCAATACATTTTCTTTGGCGGGTAAAGAAGTTATCGGGCTGGGCTTCGACAAGTCTACCGGACACGCCTATATCAATGTGTATGGTGACGCTTATATAGGCGCTAAGGATAAGAGTACCTATATTCGATATAGCCAGAAAGGCGGTGTGGATATCAAGGGTATGTTTCATATCGAGCAGGGATCTACCGGGTGGAAGAATATGGAAGGCTTGCCGGATGAGATACAGGCGGCTGCCGATCTGGCCCAAAAGGCTCAGGATGCGATAGACAATGCGGCTGTCGGAAGTGTCAATCTGTTGCGTAACTCCGGGTTTACTGGAGATTATGAAAGTGAAATATTGTCCTCTGATACTCAATTGTTGGCGGACACCGAACTTTTCAGCAAGCAATTAAAGTATTGGACGGGTGTGGCTACCGTATCCGCGGACAGTGCTGCCGGCTCCGGGTACTCTGCTGCAATCGGTAGTTTGTCCCAGTCCGTATCCTTGATTAAAAATGAAAATTATGTTATATCCTTTAAGGCTAAAGGTACGTCTGTGGCTGTTTCGTGTGGTGATTTCAGCACAACTCAGCCTCTTGCGTCCGATTATCAAAGATACACTTTCAAGTTCGCATTTAACGGTACAGGTATTTTCATGCTTAGCGGTACCGCAACCGTTTGTGATCTTCAGCTAGAAAGAGGGACCATTGCCACAGACTGGAAACTGTCCATTTTGGATAACGACAAGGCAACAGCCGGTTTTCAGTCAATCAATTATATCGCCAGCGCGATTAAGGATGGATCTGTGGATATCCTTGGCGGTTTGATCCTTGCCAATATGATCCAACTGGGCAACTACAAGGATGGTAAGATGCAAAAGGTCACAGCCGGAGTGAGCGGCATATACAATGACGATGATGATGTGGCATTTTGGGCAGGAGGAAAACTTGAACAGGCGATTCTGACTGTAATGAGGTTCCGTAATGATCCTGATTACCAGCCCACAGATGCGGAATGGGCGAACATGGCGAACTTCGTTGCCACTCATGGTGGCGATACGTTCCTTCGTGGCTATATTTATGCCTTGGGTGGTAAGTTCCGCGGTGTGGTTGAAGCCTTGGGCGGATTTTTCCGCGGAAAAGTAGAAACATCTGTTGACGGGAAACGCATTGTCATTGATCCGGATAAAAATACTCTTGAAATGTACACGACTGAAGGACATGCCACCTTGATATTAAGGTTCGACACATCATCAGACGGATGGGAGTATGGTGATTTGATTCTACGGAAATATGTAGGGGACCAATTGATACAAGAAACGACTGTATATCCGGAACGTATCAGAATACAGAATCATGTGGAAAATACGGATATCATTCTTAATCCCAATAACGTATCCTTCTATGGTTCTAAAGGCGAAACTCTGTTGGTTGGGATGAAACCGGTATATGACGGGGGGAGTGTGTCTAAGTATGTGGCCAATATTGAATGCAGTAATTGGCCGTCTAAAGATAACGTCAGTTCCGGGCAGGTATATGTGGAATATGAGACAGTAGAAGGAGTCGTGACAAACGGGACTTTAAAAGTAAAGAAGTGATATGGAACTGAATACTATTAACAAAACGGGAACTTGGAGTGAGGCGGCAGACCGTCTTAACAACAACTTTAGCAAGACGTCCGCCGAAGTGGAGAAGGTCAAGCAGAACGGCATCCGCAACAAGGGGTTGTTCTCTACTCTTGATTCGCTGAAAGCGGCTGTTCCATCTCCTGTTGTGGGTGATTGGGCTGTCGTGGGAGATACCATACCGGGTCCTATATATCAATGTACGAAGAGAGGCGTATGGAGCGAAACAGGAACAACCGGAGGCGGTGGAAGTGTTGACCTTTCCGGCATCTTGACAGCCGAGGAGATAGATGATGTAACATCAATATTATAGTGTATTATGAGAATTAATTATCAGTCCGATTTTAAGATCATAGAGAAAAACTTGAATGGGGATGTGAATACTCCCTTCCGGTTCACTTACCGTACAGTTCTGTCGGGATGTGTTGTTGCGGAGTTTGACGGGCACGGGTACAAGAACTGCCATAGGCTTGATGATGGTAGTCTGCTGGTCATTTTTGACAGGCATGGACTCCGTCCCGGCACTCTGTCGGTCAAACGCGAATACTATCTTTCTGATGCTGATTTTGCCGATGGTATCTGCAATCTTGTATCGGTGGAGATTACAGGTGTTATCCTCGTTTCCGGCAAGACGGATGAGAGCACAGCGGAGATCATTCCCTATCCGGATTATGCCGCATACAATGCGGTGCAGAGCGTATCTCTGTCAGATAAGGAGTATGATGATGTGCTGAGTGATTTTAAGATTAATAAATAATTACATAAAATAACAACGGGCCAAGTTCCGGCGGAACTTAGGCTAAAAATAAGATACATTATGGCAAAAATGCATAAACTGACGAAGGGCGGACAAACCATATTCCCGGCTACCATCTATGATGCGGTGGTTAACCCCAAAACGCGTAAGAGTCTGGCTACAGAAATGTCGGGGTTAAATAAAGGAAGTGCCATTTCAACACAATTTGATACAGATTTTTCAAAAACCAGACTTGGAATTCCAAAAGAAAATAGAAGTACAGGAAAGATTTTAAGTTATAGGAATGGAGCAACTGGGGAACTCACTGTTGAAATGTATATAGGAACATCTATGGATGATCAATATTGGAGCGATGATTTATTCTGGTGCCCATTGCTGCCATCGACCAAATTTCCCTTTATCAACGTCACGGCAATAACCGGCAATAATTACAACACGCCCGATGCTGCCAGGAATGCTCTGCCGAATACTTACAATAAAAAAATCGGATTGGTTTTCACTTATAGAGATTTGACAAACAGATATAGGGTATATCTGTACAATTCTGAAACGAGTAATTATATACCGCTTGATTCTTACATGTACGATTCTGTCGTGTATAATTCGAACAAATCTAATACGAGGTTGTCGATAAGCAGTATTAACCGGAGAAAAGGATTTATCTTATCGTATCAAAACGAAGACAGGTTTATAATTGAAATATATAAATCTGATAGTGTAGATAATGCAAATTGGATAAATGACAAGAATTGGATCGAAGTATTAACCATTGACTCTCTTGAAGAGGTTAAAAACGACTTGATGACAATACGACATATGTTGCAGGATGTGTCAATCAACAAGGTATATGACGAACTTTTGCTCACCAATAAGACAATAGACGGAGCCGGAAATATTGTAAATGGGAATGGGATTGTTATAGAAAGAATTGATATACCGGCAGGAGAAGAGTATATCTATACCAATGCATATTCGGTTTATTTTTATAGAGATAATGGCACGCTGCTTGGCACGATTAATATGGGTGCTTCAACGGGAAAGAATATTTCAAAAAGAGAGATACCATCAGAAGCATCATATTGCAGGGCTTGGAATAATAACGCAAGAGATTTTTATTATCTATCATTCAATGAGAATTTTATTCCGCTTGAATTCGGTATAACACAGCTTCCTGAAACTTATTTAGATAAAAATCTGATAACAAATGATAATCTTATTGATGGTTATAACAATGTAAATGGATCGTTACAGTCAAACGAAGCTTATAATACTACACGATTGATCAGAGTCGTTGACAACATAACATCTGTATTTACCAATGCATTTTCAGTCGCCGTGTATGCAGCAGATGGTACGTGGATTGGGTATAGGGGCAGTCAAACAAAAACCTTTAGGGAGGTGATGACAGGTGAAAAAAATTGGGAATATATAATTTTTAATTTCAACAGTGTGGACTCCCCGTTTGTCTCGTTGAATTATTACCCTTGCAATCCGCAAAATGTGAGAAATGTAAAATTAGATAGAAATGAAATAATCAATATGGCGTATAAGGGGAAGAAATTTTGTTCATTTGGAGATTCGATCGTAGAACTGATCTCGTGGCAGAAGTATGTGTGGAAATATCTTCAATTCTCAACACATTATTGCCGAGGTATCGGAGGCTCCAAGGTTACATCCATTTCCCCAAAAACCAAGAAAGTGGACGAAAATGGCTACTATAATGCCGCTCATCCCGAAGAAGGAACTATCACTATACAGGATAATATGTGTGGTGACGGCCGAATAAATACTATTCCGACCGATACGGATGTATTAGTCATATATGCCTCCGCTAATGATATCACGGCAAATGCCCAAATCGGGGAGCTTGACGATCAGGACGAAAATCATTTAAAATACGCCTATGGGCTAATGTTGAGAAAGATTATCAAAAGATTGCCGGATGCCAAGATATTCGCTTGCATACCACATAATTTTTACAACTCTCATAATAATGCTGATTATCCTTATAAAAATAATATAGGATTAACGATACAAGATTACGGGAGTGTGATAAGAGAAGTATGTGCAATATATTCCGTCCCCGTAATTGATGTAAATGCATTAAGTGGAATATCAACACTTAATATCACAACGTATTTGCAGGATCAAGTACATCCAAATTCCGCAGGGGGGATGAAGATAGCTAACGTTGTTATTGATGCTTTAATTCAATATGTTCTCATGGATCTAACCAATCCTTACATCGAAGATACAAAAATGTAAAATTATGATAATTAAAAAGTTAATCACTAAAATAATGTTCCGTCTGTCTGTTGAAGTGCATCCGGATGCGGAATGGTTTTAAGCATAAGGGCTGACCTACACCAAGATCAGCCCTTACGTATTATAGTTATCGTTAGCGTTATTGTCGGCCAGACCTGAAAAATATACCAACGGACCAGCAGATTAAATCTTGTTGATCCGTTGGTAACAACTTAAACGACAAAAAGTGGAAAACTATACTTATTATTCATCATTTATATGGATTGCATCTAATTTAAAGGCATTCGTATTTTTTTTCATTTGGTACACTTTTATATCAGGATTTAGTTTTTTAGCAATCTTGATTAACCCACTTTCTTTTTCGTTAATGTTTACCCCTAAATATATGGATTCAAAACATTCTCCTCCAATTCTAGGAAAAGCTCTTACCTCTTTTCTGTCTATTAGATCACTTTTATTATTTGAGTCAGGTAACATAATCCATGGAAAAGGCTTGAAAATAAACATACGTGCTTCTTGTTCATGTTCCCAGACTTTAGCTTTTGTACACATTTGATAATAAAAGAAATCTTCTTCGTTTTGGAAGTAATCCGGTTTTTCAATAATATCACGATATTGGACTTCATGAGCATGTTTATCAACTATCAGTCCAAGTGATGCATCGAAATATTTAGCCACTTTCTCCATATTCAAGCCAATACAAACTCCTCTATGATTATTATAATAGGCCCACATCAATAACGAATCAAAGACTTTTGACAAGCAGCATACCCAGACGTCCTCCCGATTCCTTCTATATTGGTCAAATGCAAGCGATTCAATAATATCCGATGTCCATGTTTTACACCTTTCAGAAGGTACTTTAGAGAAGTCTATTAAATTTGGATCGCAGTCGAAAGGATCGTTGAATTGCATCGCATTAGTAAACTGGAGAGTTTTATTTGAAAGCATCATTTTTGCTCCTTCAATATCAAGATACTTGTAAAGAACGGAATTCTTTGTTCGGCTTCGGTCTGTATGTTGTTGATCTGATTTCATATTATCATTGTATACTAATTTATAACTATATTTATCCTCTTTTCTAAAAGAAGTTTTGAGATACAAAAGTACATCTTTATTTGAAAATTAATAAAGCATATAACAAATAATGAAATATGATCATAAAATTATATCTATTGGCATAAATGCTTTTAAAAAGCAACGACTATTTAAAGGATGACTCTCTTGAAGAGTGCCCCCTTTAACATTCTAGAACCATTCCGCATCCGGATACACTTCTACGGATAGATGGTTCATTATTCTGATGATTAGGTCTCGGATCATATTATATGTTTTGAGTGTTACTGATAACTTTTCTAGTTACTCTACTATTCTAAAATTTTGCTAACATCAATGTCAGACTTGTTAAATCTATCTCCAATTGATTTTAAAACACATTGTCTAGCTATTTTGGCATAATTACCACTAATATTATCCAATACCAAATCTATACCTCTTATTGATTTATTGTAACATGCACCATAAATAACCATTATAAATGCTGCTGATGTACAATATTCCGCAATATTATTAGGATGCAAACCATCATCGGTAAAATCAGATGCAGGAGTTTCCGAAGTCCATTGTTCCGCTCCTTTAATTGAAATTAAGTCACTACCCCAAAAAGATTCAGGCACATTTCTTAAATTCTGTACTACAACTCCATTAGGAACAATTAAATCTATTCCGTAATAAGAACATACATTTTTTGCACACTGAACAATTCCATTGAACATTTCTTCCTGTGAATTATTGTAAGAAGATAATCCACCATACCCTTTTGCATACGCCCAAGTCATTTGCCAACCAATCTTTACACCACTATTAGGACAATAGTAACGCGCATATTTGATCAAAGAAGGCAAATACGGTTCGATTGTTTCCCATTTACCACTTGCCCAGCTTGCTTGTTGGAATGTTATTACATCCCAATCCGCGAATTGCAAACAATCCGACAATTTTATTTGACTGTTTGTTGTTGTATTTCCGCTCCTGTCAGTTGGATCTACATTAGGTATGTATGTAGTTTCCCCATTTACATTCCTATAAATTCTAAATGCTGAATTTTCATCGTAAGGCTCATCATTAATAATACTGTCTAAATGCTGCTGTAAACTACCTCCAGCTCTCATTACTATTCCATAAGTAACATTTTGTATTCCTAATTTTTCAAACCATAATTGCAGTCTTGATATTGGTTGATCTGCAAAACTATTTCCTACATGAAGAACTTTTAATATCTGTGGACTTTTGGGCAATGAATATCCATTAAAAGCTGGTGGTATTCTAATTGAATCATCACTAGACAATGAATCAATTTTGTTGTTTAGAAAAAAGTTACTAATAATTGGCTGATAAATATTCCCTGATAAACTTCTATTTAAAGAACCATTATTAACATTTGTGTTTGCAAAAATCAAATTTCCCCCATTGCTTTTTATTTCTGCAAATCCATTAAAAACAACATAAGCCCTAATAGAACCAAGGTTTCTATAATACACCTCATCATCTCCATATACATAGATCTCTATTATAGATGAAGTCTTATCACCGATTCCTATTTGAACTCCTCCATTCCCATCATTTACATTAGAGTTCCACCTTAAAGTTCTAAGGCAATATTCCTTACTGTCCTCCAATCCTTCAATGTAAAATTCTTTAAAATATATGTCATAAGGAGAATCAATAAAAAATGGTTCTTTTTCAAGCAATATTTTAGGATTTAGATTTTTAGAAGCTGCCTGATTTTTATTTATAGTATATTTACTCGTATCCGTATTCCCGAATAATAAATATCCTTCTTTTGATAACTCTTCAGTATTCTCAAGTAAAATAGCTGCATATTTACCTTTATTGTCTATAGACCTATAAGAAACAACAGAATCTTGGCATCGAACTTCAACAAAACTACCATCAGAAGTCCCGATATTAACTTGCCATGCTTCAATTGCAGAGTTCCATCCGAATGTTCTTAAGCAATACTCAGTATCTTCAGAAAACCCGTTTGTGTAAAGTTCTTTAATATATCTTCCAATACCCAGCTTGTCATTGAAAAATATATTGTTGTCTTTCACGATGTTGCCTTTTATTTCTAAAACGGTTTCGTTAGTTGCCTTATTCTCACAAGTAGGACTATTTCCAATATCTTGACATACTGTCTTGTTCAATGTACCAATTGATGTATTGGTATTTGCAAGAATCAAATTCCCAACAATGCCATCAGTATTTTGCAACACAGCTTTTGCCGTTATATTCCCGTATTTTATTTCCCCATAAATTTCACCAACGTTAACAAATATCTGTATAATACTGTTTGAGTCGTCTCCAATGTTTATTTGATATTTAGGAACATCTCCGTCTTCATTCAGTCGTAACGTCCTTAAACAATATTCTTTCTCATAATCTAATCCGCTAATATAAAATTCTTTAAAATACTTGTCTAAACCTGTGTTAATAAAAAATGTTGGTTTGCTATATCCATTTTCAATGGCTAAAGTATTATTAGTTATTTTGGGAGAAATATTCAAATATGCATTGATTGAAGGATTCTCAATAATATTGAATGGATTTGTCTTAGGTATGTATGAATAATAATTATCATTATCCAAAGGTATTTTTCCAGCATCTATAACAAAATAAAAATATATTCCTTTTTCTTGATAATTATATGATTTAACAACATAGTCTTTCAAATCATTTAAGTCCCAAGCTCCTGCTGCTATAATTTCACCATTACTTGTTGCATTAAAATATAATTTTCCATCAGTTTTTTTCTTAAAATTAAAAGTAGGGCTGGATAATTGAGATACTCCAGTCACATATATTTCTTTAATAGGTGAATATACATTGTTTGAAAACTCGGAAAGTTCCGCTGTCAGGCTCTTGCGGCTATTCGGGTTGACCACCGCATCAGTTATAGTAGCCGGGAATATGGTTTGCCCACCCTTGGTCAGTTTATGCATTTTTACCATAATATCTCCTGTTTTAGCCTAAGTTCCGCCGGAACTTGGATGATAAGTTGAATATCAATTGATAATATCATTTTATTGAATAGTGGTAGATATTCAGTAGAAATAAGTGTTTGTATGTTAATATTTCTACTAGATTTCTACTATTGGGTTTAGCAGAAAGCTTTATAATTAATTTTTCTTGTCTTTTTTATTGTCATATCGTGGCAATGGATTTAAGTAATTCTGCAACAATGACGTAAGTAAATAGACATATCTTTGGAACAATATATTTTATAATCAAGACAAAGCAATGAGAGATGTAATTTACAATTTTATCAACGAGCACATGATGATACATATTGTGCTTATAGCCTTGTGTATTGCGGCTACAATGGGGGCGATGTTAGTGGATCTTATCACAGGAGTAATGAAAGCCAAGCAACGGGGAGAGGCAAGAACATCCACGGGGTATAAGAAAACAGCCGTTAAGGCGAAGAAGTATTTCACTCCATTTATAGAGTTGTGCTTCATTGATCTGTTATGCTGTGTGATTATCCCCTTCCCTGTTTTTTCTATGATCTGGACGGGTTACTGCATTTTTTGTGAGTTTAAATCGGTACGCGAAAAATCGTGGGAAAAAGCGGAGTTGCGCAAGGCAGAGAAGACAATGAGTGTGATTATCGAGAATAAGGATGATATCGCCAGGATGGTGGCTCAGATACTGTTTGATGAGGAACAGGGGGCAATCGGTAGGGATAATGAAAAACCGGCCTCGCCAGACCGGTAACCTCTGTTCTATTACATGAAAAACACACTATGTGTTTCTGCAAAAGTAGCAATATTTTTTTTATTGCAAAACAAAAAGGAGGAAAAGAAATGAAGTATTTTACGATTGCGGAACTCTGCAAGTCAACGACTGCTGACCGCTTGGGTATCAATAACAGATGCAGACAGGAGCATGTGACTGCTCTGACTGCCTTGGTAGATAATGTGCTTGATCCGTTACGTGAGTGGTGGGAAAAGCCTATAACAGTAAACAGTGGTTATCGCTGTCCGGAACTTAATGCGGCCGTCAAGGGAAGTAAGACCTCGCAGCACATGAAAGGGGAAGCTGCTGATATTGATACTGGCGACCGTCAGCAAAACAAGTTATTGTTTGAATATATCCGAAAGAACCTGCCCTATGATCAGTTGATTGACGAAAGCAATTTTGCATGGGTGCACGTCAGTTATCGGGTTGACGGAAATAACAGGATGCAAGTTCTTAAGTTGTAGACTATGTTGGTTAGAGTTATGAACTGGGTAAGCCGACATATATTGCTGGCTCCTTTCATGTGTTTGTTCCTGTTGTTCGGATCATGTGGCAGCTCGCATAAGGCTGTCAAGTCCGATGTAGAAGTAATCAGCAAGGATAGTACACGTGAATCTGTCAACATCGTACACGGATCAAGTACGTCTTTGAGCGAACTCATTACCACTAATGGTAACTATGTGATTGATTTTCGAGTTTATGACACAAGAAAACCGCCCGATAGCCTGACCGGGAAACCTCCGTTATTGGCGGACGGGCAAATAGAGGGAAATTTCAATCAGGCAAAAGACAAGAAAACGGTTATAACCGATGCTATAAAACTCAATGCCGACAAGAAATGTTCTTCTAATATCCATGAGAAAGATCATACCGAAACGACGAAGGATAAAAGAGAATCCAATTTGCTTGAACAAATAGTTCTGGCATGTGTTAGTGTGGCAATTCTTATTGTTATCGTACTGACAGCGGTCAGGCGACAACGTGGAAACGATTTCTTATAATAAGACTTTAAATTTATGATTAAGACTTCCCTGCTTGTGATAAGTCGGGAAGTTTTTTTTATTTCCATGAACAATTCGGTTTTGCCTGTGTTTGTGTAACCATACTGATTATTGTTGCGCTGTTGGCGAAAAAAACATTGGCGTAATAATGATTCCTCATAATAAGGTTTTTAATTCATAAGTTGAATACTCTGGCTCGTGATGAATCGGGGTGTTTTTTATACAATTGTTATCAAAAATTATATAGCAAAAAATACAATTTTCCAATTGGATTATATATTCAGCAGGCAAGAATAGAATTTTCACTATCTTTGCCCTGTGATTTTGGAGTAGAAGCCAATCTCATAATAAAAGTTTGAGAAGGGGCTCGTGATGCACGATGCCCTCCTTTTTTGTAATACGTAATAATGTGACAACAAATATTTTTAGAAATAGGCAAATCCCTTTGAACAAATCCATTGGTATTTTGTTCAATAAAATGTGAAGTAAATTGTCAAAAACGAAACTAATCTGAACCGTTCCGGCTTGTGATAAGTAGGGACGGTTTTATTGTAGAATCGAATAAAAACCTTATCTTTGCATTGCGTTACATTTTGAAGTGATCGAGGCGTTGTCTCGTATTGAGCTACAGACGATTATTATTGCCTGTAGCTTCTTCATATACGGTTCTGACCCCCGTGTGGAATATTAATGTATCCACTGTTTCGATCACGGAATGTAACGCAACGGGAAAGCGGAACCGTTTTCTTTTTCCGCTGCTAACACAATTCGCATATGTCAAAATCCCCCCCAACCACTTATCAGCTATCCAAAAAGTTTATAGGCTATGGACACTATGAACTTACAATTTCTTCCTCTGAGGGCACAAAAACGATTGTCACAGGGAGTATGGACTTGATAGAACGGCTAAACTCAGAGATAGACAAAGAAAAAGAGGAAGCGACTTCCGAAGCAATCGCTCTAGTTCTTGAATCCTCACTTTAGATTATCTAAAATCTTTCTTATGGCTTCATCAGCATGTTTTCTCATAATTCTGACATAATTAAAGATCGGTCTATTGGATTTCATGCTTTGGCCTATACAATACTCCAAAGTTTCCAATGGTACGCCCAGCTCAAAACCATGTTGGACAAAGGATTTACGAGCTGAATAATATACGACATGCGATTCTATCTCCAACCTCTCCCCTAACCTTATAATTTCTTTTGTTACATAGTTACGAAAATTAGGATAAGAGTATTTATAACCAAAATCAAGCTTTCCATTACGCCCCATCCATCTTTTGATAATAGGTTTTGCTTCCTCAGGAATAGTGAAGCTGATTTTCATATCACCTTTCTTTGTATTTTTTGATTTTTCACGTACATATTCCATAATTTTCGCATCTTTGAAATTGTATTGCATCAAGTCCATCAGATTGATACCTCCTAGATAATACGAAAGCATGAACACATCCCTGGCAACACGCTGGGACTTCTCTTTTATCTCCGCATCCCTTATCTTCTTTACGTCAGCTACCGAGATATCACGCTCTTTGGGCATTCCTGCCGGTCTTTCATAATATTCAAAAGGATGCGTGTCATATGATACCTTCTTATCCCTTATTGCTTGATTGATTATTGCCTTCAAATGTGCCATGTGCATACCACAAGTAACAGGAGCCAGCCTTCGGACATTTTTTAGATAAATATCAAAATCCTTTATGGTCCGGGGAGTAATTCCATCAAGCATTATATCATATTTGACAAACTCAATGAAGTAATCACTCGCCCTTTGATATAAAGAAGCAGTGCTCCTTCTCCCCTCTTTAATCAAATTCTGCATATAGTCAGCCGAAGCGACACTATAAGAGATGGCTCCCTGCTTTACCGAGGACAAGTATTCGACAAGTTGAGTACAAGTATAGGATGATGTGTTTATCTTATCCAAGGCATCCTGATATGAATTAAGTATTCCACGTAATTTAGCATTAACATGTGCAGCATCAGGAACACCTACCACCTGCCCTCCCTTAAAATTAGCAGTATTATCTATTTCAAATCGGGTAACGATGTATCTTGTTTCCTGTTTATGACCAATTGCTATACGAATTCTGTGTTTGCCGTTTTTCAGCACCTTGGCCGGAACAACGGCGGCTTTAAGAGTTGTCATAATTGTTCTGGATTCGTTTTAGACAAGTTCTTTTTGCCAAAAGTGGCACAAACTGTCTTTTTTTTATCCAAAAACGAAAGTTGGAGAAGCTTAATAAAACACAAACCCCTCTGAAACAGAGAGGTTTGTAATGTGGAGCATGCGAGACTCGAACTCGCCACCTTTAGACTGCCAGTCTAACGCTCTAGCCAGATGAGCTAATACCCCGAGAAATAATAACGATGCAAAGATACATAGAAAATCAATAATACAAAGCTTTTGGGAAAGTTTTTTTCATGTGAACAAAAAAATTATTTGCCACTTTTACTCCAAAGAGTTACTGTTGCGTAAAATTGTTAACCAATAGCTGACCAAGTTTAATAGCATAAAAGCGGATAACCCCGATTTGTGACAAGTCGGAGCTATCTAAATCATAAGTTAAAAGTTATTATGAAAAATCATTATTGTATCAATATTATACCCCATCGGCATAATAACAGTCACAATAGTTACACGAACACCAAAGGGATCCCAACAGAAAGCTTCATTGGGAATACGGTGTATTTAGCTATGAATAACAACTATATGTCAAGAATGGATAGGATCGGAAAAAGTCATACTGAAGCATCTTAGTAAAAGAACAATCATCGTCCTATCAAGTGCTACCCGGCATTATCTATATCAGTCCGGCAAAAGCATGAAAGGAGAAATATACCGAATATCCTAGAAGAGAAAGAAATATTCATGTCCGCCAATAACAAATCCACCACAAATACAACCAAGGGTTGCTGCTATTAACGGCTACGTACCATTTCAATTACAGCACTGTATTTCACAACTCTATGATTGGCAAGGCAAAAAAAGATGTAAAAATTGCATTAAACCTCCTCTATCGGCTTGGACCAAACTTCCTCTTTCGTTTCTTTACACATTACGGAAATAGTTCCTCCAACAAAATCCTTCACATATCCTTTGCGTTCAGCCAACATATCTTCCGCCATTCTAATGGCCTTAGCCTTATCTTTCAATGAAAATCCTTTATTAGCAAAATCATTACCTTCTTTAAAATATATATCATAAGTTTCCATTGTATCACCTTTTTAAATTTGAGTGGCAAAGATAAAACCTACAATTATTATGCACAAGAGATTTCTTAATTATTTTTCGAATATTGTCAAGAAACAATTTAACTAAAAAAATTCCCGACTTATCACAAGCCGGGAATTCATGTAAAAGCACTATTATAAATATACTAACTATTGCAAAATTTTACCATCTTCACCTAAGAACAATGTCTGTTCATGAGCATCACTTGTCAACACATTAATTTTATAAATACGGCTTCCATCAATGCCATAGGCCATAAAAGCCTGCTTTATCATAGCACCTTCCAGTGCAAGCCTGTCCATCACAGCTTCCGGCACATCATTCATATAGATTTCCGAGAAAACCAACTTCTTAGATTGTTGAGGCTTTTCCACTACCGGAACCTCTACCGGAGCCGCTTGAGCAAAAGAAACAGACACGCCTAAAGTCATCACTAATACCAATGTTACTAATACCTTTTTCATAATTACTTTATTTTTTATTCATTTTTACCGACAACAATAAAACAAGAAGCGTGCCACAAATCTGCTCATTTTAATATCTAACTAAAAATCAACCACATACATATACGCTTTTTCATTTCAGGAGTGTAGATTCCTGTTGACAACGCCACAAAAGTGTGGAAAAAATCCACAAAATCAGGTTTTATACCGGCGAACAATAAGTATAGCCAAGCTGTTTTATCAACCTCATCAAAACATTTAAATACCATGAAGAAGAGATGTTATTCTATATGTGTAATATTATGGGTACTGATCACCACCTTGTCTGCTACCTCTCCCACTACATTTCATATAGCACTGAAAAAGATATATCCACATGCCACGAACGTAAGCTGGAGCCAACAAGGGAATTATTATGTGGCCTCTTTTACCCAAAATGGTTTTGAAAAAGAAGTATGGATGAACGGTAATGCCCAATGGGTAATGACTAATACCGATTTACAAACTACAGATCAACTGACACCTAACGTATATAATGATTTTACATTGAGTCCATACGCCATGTGGACTGCCACCAATGTAAATCTCATAGAATTTCCTAAACGAACCACTCTGTACGTAATTACTGTTAACCTAAACAATTCGTCGGCCACCAAACAATTATTCTACACACTGAATGGCAGGCTATTGCAAACACGTGACGTCAGTTATATCAATCCTACATTATCCCCCGGAATCTTTGAATTCTAATACTATTATGACTGAACAAATAACATTTCCGGAAAAGGGACACATCAACAATTGGCAAACGATTATAAACTAGCATTTTAAAGTAAAATAATAAAAGAATCTACATTTTCAGGGCGTTAAATTAATGTAAAAAACTGTTTCATTTCCCATCCCCCTTACCTCATTTTACTACTTTTGCGCACACTCAGCCTATAAATGTGCAAAAGTTATCATGGAACTAGAACAGAGTTTTATTGCTCTTATCGAGCAAAGTATAAAAACAAATTGGTATTTAAACGCTCTTACAGACTATAAAGGCATCACATTACAATACAGAGATGTGGCCCGTAAAATAGAGAAAATACATATCTTGCTGGAAAATGCCGGCATTGAGAAGGGAGATAAAATAGCCATCTGCGGGCGTAATAGCGCTCATTGGACAGTAACTTACCTTGCCGTCATCACCTATGGTGCCGTAGTAGTACCTATCCTACATGAATTCAAAGCCGATCAGGTACACAATATTGTAAACCACTCTGAAGCCCGCCTGTTGTTCGTAGGCGATCAGATATGGGAGAACTTGAATGAAGCAGCCATGCCTCATTTGGAAGGTATCATAGAATTGAAAGATTTCGGTGTACCCGTATCCCGTTCGGAAAAACTGGCTTATGCCCGCGACCATCTGAATGAGATATTCGGGCACAAATTCCCTTGCAGATTTCGTCCCGATGATATTTCTTATGAAAAAGAAAAATCAGAAGACCTGGCCATCATTAATTACACTTCAGGTACTACCGGATATTCCAAAGGCGTAATGCTGCCTTATCGTAGCATACTCTCCAACGTGCTCTACTGTAAAGAAAAAATAGGTCTGAAAGCAGGTGACAGCGTCGTATCCATGTTACCTTTGGGACACGTATTCGGCATGACTTTCGATTTTCTTTACGGTTTCACAGCAGGCGCCCATCTATGGTTTCTTACCCGCATGCCATCGCCCAAAATCATAGCCGAATCATTTGCGGAAATCCGCCCGCGCGTCATAGCCTGCGTGCCACTGATTGTGGAAAAAATATTCAAGAAAAATATTCTTCCCAAGGTAGACAACAAATTAGGTAAACTGCTATTACATGTTCCCATCATCAGCGATAAGATAAAAGAACTTATCAAGCAGAAGGCGATGGAAGTTTTCGGCGGAAATTTCATCGAAATCATCATCGGAGGGGCTCCTTTCAATGCCGAAGTGGAAGCCTTTCTAAAAATGATAGATTTCCCATACACCATTGCATACGGAATGACTGAATGTGGTCCCATCATCTGCCATAGTCATTGGACAGAACTGAAACTGGCATCTTGCGGAAAAGTTGCCGCACGTATGGAAGCCAAGGTACTGTCTCCTAACCCATCAGCCATTGCAGGTGAACTGGTATGCCGTGGAGCCAACCTGATGTTGGGCTATTATAAGAACGAGGAAGCGACACGGCAAGTCATTGATACTGAAGGATGGTTGCATACAGGCGATATGGCGACAATAGACGAAGACGGAAATGTTTTTATCAAAGGACGTTGCAAAAACCTGTTACTCACTTCTTCCGGACAAAACATTTATCCGGAAGAAATAGAGTCCAAGCTAAACAATATGCCATACGTGTCAGAGTCACTGATTATTCTGCAACAAGACAAACTGGTGGGCCTAATCTATCCGGATTCCGATGATGCTTTTGCTCACGGCTTGAGCCAATCAGACCTTGTACGGGTAATGGAAGAAAACCGCCTTGAACTGAACAAACAATTACCGGCATTTTCCCAAATAGCCCGCTTCAAGCTATATCCTGAGGAATTTGAAAAAACAGCCAAGAAAAGTATCAAGCGCTTCTTGTACCAAGATATAAAAGAATAAATCAAAAAAAAGCTCTCTTCATAATATGAAGATGTATCAAAAGTAAAAATGGCGTATCATTTTGCCAGTAGGGGCAAGGTTCGCTCGCCCAAAAATGGTTTGCTTATGCATTTGGGCAGGCAAACCCTGCCCCTACAGTTGACAACATGATAACACAATCGGACTTTTAATCCCTCCGCCCCATATGTATAAAGCCACACATACGGTATAACTACAAAAGTTCAGATAATTCGTTCTGCAAACGTCCTGCCACTTCTTCCATAGGCACTTCGCACCCCAATTCTTTCTGTAATGAAGTAACCCCTTTATCCATGAATCCGCAAGGATGGATATAACTGAAATAGCGCAAATCCGTATTTACATTCAGCGCCAATCCATGCATTGTCACAAAATGACTGCTTCTCACTCCTATTGCACAAATTTTCCGTTCCTGCGGAGTTCCCGCGGCCAGCCATACTCCGGTCGCTCCCTTCACTCGCCCGGCTTCAATGCCATAAGATGCGCAGACCCTGATCACCGCTTCTTCCAACACATGAATATATTCCTTCAATCCCAAATGATAATCCTCCAAATTCAAGATAGGATAACAAACCAATTGTCCGGGACCATGATAAGTAATATCCCCTCCTCGATCAATATGATAAAGGGTGGCACCAATCATCTTCAATTGTGCCTCCCCCAGCAGCATATTCGTTTCCTTTCCACTCTTGCCTAATGTATAGACATGCGGATGTTCTACAAAAATAATTCTATTCTCATACGTTTTTCCCACTTGTTTAGCTTCCACCACGGCATTAAACAACTCCGCCTGCCGTTTCCAAGCCTCAGAATAGGGAACTAATCCCCAATTTTCAATTTTCATGATACCTCCCAGTTTTAAATGTAAAATAGGATAGGGTTCGCCCGATGCGTCTTTTGCATCCCTGCCAATAACCCGAAATCCAAAATGGCCATAAAAGCCGGACGCTTTCTTATTTTGTTCGTTTACATCGACATAACGTACATGGCAATGCTCCAAAGCATAACGCATCAATTGTTTCCCTATTCCCGTACCTATGGCACGCGGATGAACAAAAAGCATTTCAAGCATAGTCCCATTAATCCCCATGAATCCTTCTATACCAGCATTGTCACGAATCATGTAAAGCGGCATACTATGAAGATAAACACTCCATACCAGTGGCTTTAACTTCTGAATATATGCTTCAGGTATGAAATGATGAGTAGCACGCACCGAAGCTTCCCATAAACAGGTCAATTCATCAAAGTCATCGGGCGTAGGTTTAATTATTTGATACATATTACTTTTTTCTGCAAAGGTGGGATAATTATTGTATATTTGCAACCCCAATCAAAAGAAAGAATATGTTGCCGTACATCAATGATTTTCCAATAGAATTCCGCGACTATATCGCAAGTGAAATTATCCCACGATACGCTGATTTTGACAAAGCACATCGTGTAGATCATGTATTGAAAGTTATAGCAGAAAGCCTCAAATTGTCTCAATATTATGATGTGAGCCGCATGATGGTGTATGTTATTGCCTCTTACCATGACCTGGGACTCTGTGAGGGACGGGAGTTCCACCATCTCATTTCAGGAAAAATACTATGGGCAGACCAGAAGTTAAGGCAATGGTTCCCTGAAGAGCATATTTTGATTATGAAAGAGGCTGTAGAAGATCACCGTGCATCCAACAAGCATGTTCCCCGTAGCATTTATGGCAAAATTGTAGCGGAGGCCGACCGCATTATTGATCCGGACATCACCTTGAGACGGACGGTACAATATGGTCTTTCCAACTATCCCGAGCTGGACAAAGAAAAACAATACATACGTTTTCTGACACATTTGAAAGAAAAATATGCTGAAGGTGGTTATTTAAGATTATGGATACCTCAATCAGCCAATGCTGTACATCTGCAGGAATTGAGGCAACTGATAGCCGATGAGGAAGAACTTCATAAAGTATTTGAAAAGATCTATTCACAGGAAACAGAAACGATACAGAATTTAGAAAATATCCCTATATTTGTCCGGAACAAAAAAAATAACAGTATATGAAAAAGCTGGTTCTATCCATTTCTATGTTTCTGATTGCCGCTACTACCTTTGCGCAGTCCGAAGTGGTAACAGATAGTATTCCGCCCATTTCATTGGATGGTTACAAGAATTTTAACGGATTTATGCTGGATATGGGTTCCATGATTATGGCCCCTCCCCCTCTGATAGCCCCGCAACTTTATTATCAGCCTTACAACAATAATGCAATTGCGAATTACAATGAAATATTCCGTCCCAATATGAATATCATTTATGACAGAGGGTCTTACAACCATGTATTTACCCCCATGTATCCGGGAATGGGAATCTATGGATTCGGAACAATGTCAATGCCTCCCACCTTACAAAGTGCAACCTTTAAATTGAAAAACGGATTACACATCACCACATACGGTGAATATGATGCCGACGGGAACAAAGTACGGAATCCAAGCGCATTGCCTTGGGAAAGAAATAATTTCAACGGAGCTTTCGAAATGAAATCGGAGAATGGGAACTTCGGAATACGAATAGAAGTACAAAGAGGAAGAAACAATCCTTTTTGAATTATAAACTAAAAGATAGAAAAATGAAAAGCAGCCATGCAAAACAAAATCTATGCACGGCTGCTTTTTTATTTATTTTTAATTCAATCACAACTTTCTCCAATTCAGGCTCAAGCTGTTCAACACTACACTGACAGAACTACATGCCATGGCAGCACTGGCAATCATCGGGTTAAGCAAGATACCATACAATGGGAACAGAATACCTGCCGCCACCGGAATGCCTATCAAATTATAGATAAACGCCCAGAAAAGATTCTGATGGATCAAACGTACAGTTTTATGGGAAAGTTTAAAAGCTTTGGGTAACAACAACAAATCCGAAGTCATTAACGTAACCATCGCTACATCCATGGCAATATCCGTACCTTTACCCATTGCAATACTTACATCGGCACGTGCCAACGCCTGTGAGTCATTAATGCCGTCACCTACCATAGCTACGACTCTTCCTTCAGCTTGTAATTCTTTAATAACATTCTCCTTATCGACCGGCAAAGCATCCGAAATAAAACGATTCGCATCAATTTCTCCGGCCACATTCTGTGCAGTAAGATGACCGTCACCGGTCAACAATACAATGTACTTTCCACTCTCCTTCAATTGTTTGACCGCTTGTCTGGAAGTATCTTTTATTTTGTCACTAATGGCTATAACCGCCAGCAATGTATTTCCCTCGCCAAAATAAACCAGACTCTTGCCACTCTTCTCATAATCCTCCACCATCCCTTTCAACAAGTCGGAAATTCCCGCTCCAAAATCTTTCAGTAACCGATGGCTTCCTGCCCAAAAAGTTTTATTTCCACGGGTCACCACAATCCCCCGTCCTGTCCGACTCTCAAAAGAATCAATGAGTGCCGGCTTCTCACCTTCCTTTTTCAAAGCCTCGACAATAGCCAAAGCCAACGGATGTTCCGATTTCAATTCAGCAGCATACAGAATTCCCTTATGCTCGTTCTGCCATCCGGCATCATGCAACCATCCGGTCACCACAGGGCGCCCCTCAGTTACAGTACCCGTTTTATCAAGTACCACTGTATCCACTTTCCGCATCTGCTCCAAGGCTACCGCATCCTTTATCAAAATATGTGATTCGGCCCCTTTACCAATTCCTACCATCAAAGCAGTGGGAGTAGCAAGTCCCAAAGCACACGGACAGGCAATAACCAAAACAGACACTGCTGAAAGCATAGCATAAGAAAAGTCATCCGCTCCACCTGCCACTATCCAAACAAGGAAAGTAAAAACAGCCACAGCAAGGACAACAGGAACAAAAACCGCCGTCACTTTATCCACAATACGCTGGACTGGAGCTTTAGACCCCTGTGCTTCCTGCACCATGCGGATAATCTGTGCCAACACCGTATTTTTCCCCACCTTTTGAGCAGTCATAGTAAATGCACCGTTCTGATTGATAGTGCCGGCCAGCACCTTATCACCCTGTTTTTTCTCTACAGGAATAGGTTCACCGCTTATCATGCTCTCATCTATAAAGGTGTTTCCTCCGACAATGACCCCATCCACCGGAATTTGCTCACCGGGACGGACGCTCACCTTATCGCCAACCTGAAGTTCGGCTATCAAGATATCCTCTTCCCTGCCGTCTTTCACCACACGGGCCGTCCGAGGCTGTAATCCCATCAGTTTACGAATAGCTGTGGAAGTTTTTCCTTTTGCTTTCTCTTCCATCAGCTTGCCAACCAATACGAAAGCTATGATAACAGTGGCAGCTTCATAATATACATGAGGTTCCAATCCGCGGCTGTACCAAAATTCGGGATAGAACGTATTAAACAAACTGAACAAAAATGCGATGGAGGTGCTAAGTGCCACCAACGTATCCATATTACTGGTACGCTGAAGCGTCTGTTTCCAGGCATTCATATAGAAAGAACGCCCCGAATATAAAATAACAGGAAGTGAAAGCAACAGCATCCACCAGTTTACTCCCGGAACATTCATCAGAAACATCCCCAAAACAGCTACCGGTAAAGCAAAAATCCAAGCAACGATAGTCTTCCGCTTCAACTGTCCGTAATAAGATTGCTCTGCTTCCTCCTGCTCCTGCACAGAGTTATCCTCATCTATTATCAAATCAAAACCTATTTTCATCACAGCCTCTTTCAGTTGTTGCGGAGACACAATATCCGGATTATAAGTCACCGCCAAAGTAGCCGCCGCCAAATTGACCGATGCATTTTCCACGCCTTCTTGCTTCCTTACAATCTTCTCCACGTTGCCGGCACATGCCGCACAATGCATTCCCGTAACGGGATATAGTTTTTTTGTCATATCGCTCATATTCATTTCTTTACTTATTTATTATAGCTTATCAACGGACAAATTTAGCAAAAAGTTCATGCAATCTTGTTGCAAACAGATAAATATATTTTCGCTTTTTAGATGGACATTTCACGAAGTTATTCTATATTTGTGGAGAAAGTTAGGATAAGTAATCCATGCAAATAAACAAAAAGTTATGAAAAAAAGAAATCTCGTATTGTCTGTTATGACAACTTGCCTTGTATCCTGCTTTTTATTATCGGGATGTAACGGACAAAAACAAATTGATAGTGAAACTGTAAAGACTGTAAAAGTGGAAGAACAAGCCCATTTACAAGATGACACAGTCTCTCCCGCCTGTAAGATTACTATTGATTATAGTTATTTAGCAGAATCTGATGCTGCGGATAGCATAGCACAACGCATCAACCGTACCATACAAGCCCACGTTTTGGGAAAAGAATATATCCGGATGAATCCGGAAGTTGCTGTAGATTCTTTTAAAAATACCTACATTGACAACTACCGCAAAGATGTGAACGAGTTCTATCAGGAAGATATAAAAAATGGAACTCCCAAAGACGAACTTCCCACATGGTACAATTATGAATACGGACTGACCACCCATTTCAGCGAAGGCAAAGAAGGCATTCTGAATTTCATTGCAGAAACTTTTGAATATACAGGCGGGGCACATCCCAACTCATGGAACAAATGGATGAACTTCGAAAAGAATACCGGCAAACTGCTTGCTTTGAAAGATGTATTTATGGCAGGATCGGAAAAACCGATGAGCGACATGTTGCTGGAAGAACTGATAACAGAGATGGCTACCCGTCTGGAAGACAGCTCCATCACCTCACTGGAAGGACTTCAGAATGCAGGCATCTTGAATTCTACCAATATGTACGTACCCGACAATTTCTTGTTAGAAAAGGAAAAAGTATCTTTCCTGTATAACAAATACGATATCGCTCCCTATGCTGTAGGAGTCATCACCCTTTCTTTGCCCTACACATCGGTAGAAAAATATATGATACATTAAATAACGATTTTAAGTATAGAATGGAATTAATACTGAAATATTTCCCTAACCTCAGCGAACAGCAGAAAACACAGTTTGCCGCATTGTATGATTTATATACGGATTGGAATAGCAAAATCAATGTAATCTCACGCAAGGATATCACTAATCTGTACGAACATCATGTATTGCACTCGCTAGGCATAGCCAAAGTGATAAACTTCACCCCTGATACCCAAATTATGGACTTGGGCACAGGGGGCGGTTTCCCGGGTATCCCTTTGGCCATCTTATTCCCTGAAGTCCAATTCCATCTGGTGGACAGTATCGGAAAGAAAGTGAAAGTAGCTACAGAAATAGCCAATGCTATCGGACTGAAGAATGTCACTTTCCGTCATTGCCGCGCCGAAGAAGAAAAAAGGAAATTCGACTTCGTGGTAAGTCGTGCTGTCATGCCTTTGGGCGATCTAATAAAAATTATCCGTAAAAACATCAGACAAGAACAGCATAACGCCCTGCCCAACGGGCTGATTTGTCTGAAAGGCGGAGAGTTGGAACAAGAAACAATGCCCGTGAAGCACAAAACAATGCTTTATGATCTGAAAAATGAATTCACGGAAGATTTTTTTAAAACCAAGAAAGTGGTTTATGTAACCATCAGCGGTTTATAATTATAGATAAAAAAAACATGAAAATAAAGAAATTTGAATTCAATATGTTTCCGGTAAACTGCTACGTGCTATCGGACGAAACAAAGGAAGCCGTCATTATTGATGCCGGTTGCTTTTATGAAGAAGAAAAGCAAGCCTTAAAAAGATATATTGACAGCAATAGCCTGACAGTGAAACATTTGTTGAATACGCACCTCCATCTGGACCATATTTTCGGCAACCCATTCCTGTTGCAAGAATACGGGCTAAAAGCCGAAGCAAATCAAGCGGATGAATTTTGGCTGGAACAAGCACCGGCACAATCACGTATGTTTGGTTTCCAATTGCCCGAAGCACCCGTGCCATTAGGAAAATATATCTTTGATGGAGATATCATTACTTTCGGCAATACCCAACTGGAAGCTATCCATGTACCGGGTCATTCGCCGGGAAGCATTGTTTTTTACTGCAAAGAAGCCCACTGTATCTTCAGCGGTGATGTATTGTTCCAAGGAAGTATAGGACGTGCAGACCTTACAGGAGGTAACTTCGACGAACTTCGCGAGCATATATGCAGTCGTTTGTTTGTACTCCCCCCCGACACGGTAGTCTATCCCGGTCATGGAGACCCGACCACTGTGGGAGCAGAAAAAGCGAACAACCCTTTTTTCCGATAAGATAAAACTTAAAATTCAACTTATATACTACTACCATGAAAACAGATTTATTAGCAGACCGACATATCGGTATACAGGAAGAAGACCTTCCCGTTATGTTGGAAAAGATTGGCGTAAAGAGCCTTGATGAACTGATTAACAAAACAATTCCGTCCAAAATCCGTTTGAAAGAACCTCTGCCACTGGCTGCTCCCATGACGGAACGGGAGTTTGCAGAGCATATTACCGAACTAGCTTCACAAAACAAGATTTATACCTCTTATATAGGTATGGGTTGGTATGACAGTATTACTCCGGCGGTCATTCAACGCAATGTATTCGAGAATCCTGTGTGGTACACCTCGTACACTCCTTATCAAACCGAAGTTTCACAAGGACGTTTGGAAGCACTGATGAACTTCCAGACTGTCATATCCGACCTCACAGCCATGCCATTGGCAAACTGCTCATTGCTGGATGAATCTACCGCCGCTGCTGAAGCCGCCACCATGATGTATGGACTTCGCACCCGCGACCAACAAAAAAGCGGAGCCAACGTATTGTTTGTGGATGAAGAGATTTTCCCACAGAACCTGGCAGTCATCCAGACCCGCGCCCTTCCTCAAGGCATGAAGATCCAAGTAGGAAATTACAAGGAATTGGTATTTACTCCGGAAATCTTTGCCTGCATCCTTCAATACCCCAATGCCAGCGGTAGCGTGGAAGACTATCGTGAGTTTGTGGAAAAGGCACATGCCGCCCATTGTAAAGTAGCCGTGGATGCTGACATCATGAGTTTGGCATTGTTAGTTCCTCCCGGCGAATGGGGAGCAGACATCGTATTCGGAAGTACCCAGCGCCTGGGTATCCCCTTGTTCTACGGAGGTCCGTCCGCAGCCTACTTCGCTACACGTGACGAATATAAACGCAATATGCCGGGACGTATCATCGGCTGGTCTAAAGACAAATATGGCAAACTGGCCTACCGTATGGCTTTACAGACCCGTGAGCAACATATTAAACGCGAAAAAGCAACTTCCAACATCTGCACCGCACAGGCATTACTGGCTACAATGGCCGGCTTCTATGCCGTTTATCATGGGCAGGAAGGTATCAAAAATATAGCAAAACGCATTCATAGCATTACCACCTGGTTGAACAAAGCCCTAACCCGCTTGGGATATGTACAGCATAATGAATTATTCTTTGACACCCTGCGTTTCAGTCTGCCCGACCATGTTTCGGCTCAGAAGCTGCGTACCATCGCATTGAGTAAAGAAGTAAACCTCCGTTACTATGATAATGGCGATGTAGGTTTCAGCATTGATGAAACCACCGACCTGAAAGATGTAAACCTGTTACTTTCCATCTTCTCCATTGCTGCCGAAGAAACCGTTCAAGAAGTGACAGACATTCCCGAAGCATCCTCACTGAATCGTGAACTACGCCGCCGTACTTCCTTCCTCACCCATGAGGTATTCAACAAGTATCATACTGAAACCGAAATGATGCGTTATATCAAACGTTTGGAACGTAAAGATATCTCATTGGCACATTCCATGATTTCATTGGGTTCTTGTACCATGAAACTGAATGCCGCTTCGGAAATGCTCCCACTCAGCAACTTAGGCTGGATGGCTATACACCCGTTAGCACCTGATGATCAAACAAAAGGCTATCAGACATTAATTAATAACTTAAGCGAGCAGTTGAAGGTTATTACCGGATTTGCAGGAGTCACTTTGCAACCTAATTCAGGTGCAGCAGGAGAGTATACAGGACTGCGTATCATCCGCGCTTATCTGGAAAGTATCGGACAGGGACACCGCAACAAGATATTAATTCCGGCATCAGCCCACGGTACGAATCCGGCTTCAGCCATTCAATGCGGATATACCACGGTGACTTGCGCCTGTGACGATAAAGGTAATGTAGACGTAGAAGATTTACGTGCAAAAGCAGAAGCCAACAAGGATGATCTGGCTGCATTAATGATTACCTATCCGTCCACTCATGGTATCTTTGAACCGGAAATTGCAGAAATTTGTAAAATTATTCATAAATGCGGAGCACAGGTTTACATGGATGGTGCAAATATGAATGCACAGGTAGGTCTGACCAATCCGGGTACCATCGGGGCTGATGTATGCCATTTGAATCTGCATAAGACTTTTGCCAGCCCTCACGGTGGTGGCGGTCCCGGTGTAGGTCCCGTTTGTGTAGCCGAACATCTGGTTCCGTTTCTTCCGGGACATCAAGTTTGGGGTAACAGTGCCAATCAGGTTTCTTCAGCTCCATACGGTAGCGCAGGAATCCTGCCTATTACTTACGGTTATATTTGCATGATGGGCGCCGAAGGTCTGACCAATGCCACCAAGACTGCTATTCTGAGCGCCAATTATCTGGCAGCTTGCTTCAAGGATACCTACGGCATTGTATATACCGGTGCTACGGGCTTTGTGGGCCATGAAATGATTTTAGATTGCCGCTATCTGCATGACGAAACCGGTATCAGCGAAAATGACATCGCCAAGCGTCTGATGGATTATGGCTATCATGCGCCCACCCTTTCCTTCCCGGTTCATGGAACATTGATGATTGAACCGACTGAAAGTGAAAGTTTATGGGAACTGGATAATTTCGTCACTGTGATGCAAACCATCTGGCAGGAAATTCAAGAAGTGAAGAATGGCAGTGCCGATAAAGAAGATAATGTATTGGTCAACGCCCCGCATCCTGAATATGAAGTGGTGGCCAATGAATGGAATCACAGCTACAGCCGAGAGAAAGCCGCTTATCCTATCGAATCGGTACGTGATAACAAATTCTGGATCAATGTAGCCCGGGTAGATAATACATTAGGTGACCGCAAACTGTTGCCTACCCGTTATGGTAAGTTTGAATAAAAAAGCATTGTACTAAGAAGAAGAGAGGATCAAAATTCAGTTTTTGAAAATATGAATTTATAATTTGAAATTTGAACATCCTAAAAAACTAAAGAAAGGGTCGTATCATTACTCAAGACAGAGCTTGATACGCCCCTTTTAAGTTTATAATTACTATCTGTAACTTTTCGGAACTGTCATTTTAGTTTTAACACACCTCCTCCCTCTTTTCAGGAACTATCCTTTTACTTTATCCACAGTAGGAGCAACTTGAGTTCCATAGCAGTCCGAACACATAATATCAGTATCCTAATTCATAAGGCTGTTCTACAGCCGGAACCCCATCGGACATCCATCCAGGCATTGCTTCTTTTTTCAGATAATGATTAAAGAACTGGAACATACGTTTTTGAAAATCTATTTTGTTGGCAATCTTTGTCGGCCAATGCGGTTCGCCTGTATAGTTCAGCATCCAGCAAGGCTTTCCAAGACGTTTCATTGCCACAAAATATTCTATTCCCTGATACCAGGGCACATGTCCGTCAGCGTCATTATGCATGATTAAAACAGGTGTTTGTACCTTGTCCATCGTGAACAGAGCAGAGTTTTCCAAGTAACGCAACGGAGTACTCCAAGGCGTACCGCCCAGACGACTCTGAGTATGTTCATACTGGAACGAGCGTGCCAGCCCCGATCCCCAACGGATACCTCCGTAGGCACTGAACATATTGACCACCGGAGCACCTGACTCAATAGCCGCAAACAAATCAGTACGTGTAGCCAGATAAGCCACTTGATAACCGCCCCAACTATGTCCCTGCGCCCCTATGGCTTTCTCGTCAATATAACCTTTGCCTATCAGCATGGCAACCCCCGGCATCAGACAGTTATAGCAACTCTCACCCGGATAACCGTCTACATAACGTATGTCCGGATTGAACACAATATACCCGTTACTGTTATAAAGATGATAATCAATGGTAGACCGATGGGGTTCCGGCATCCGGTAATTAAACAGAGTTTCCGAATTTCGCTCATAGAAACTCACAATCATCGGGTATTTCTTGGCCGGATCAAAATCGGCAGGCTTGTACACCACCCCTTCCAACTTACGGCCATCTAAAGATATCCACGAAACCAGTTCGGCAGTTCCCCACAAATAGTCTTTCTGTTGGTCAATGCCATGAGTCAGCCGAATAGATTTCTTGAAATCGAGTGTAGCATAATGAAGGTCAGGATATTGCTCAAAACTTTCCATCGTATAGATTACATGGTCTGTATTTTTCGCCTTAGAAATACTGCGTAACATATAGTTACCCGCCATCAATTCTTTGGGAGAAGCAGCGGTGGAAAGACGAGCCTTGTAATACCCGTTCCCTTTGGTCACTTCGTTAAAGCCTTTCAACAACTGTGGCTTGTTCAGGTCAATCATACGCTCCTCCTTATCCAGTTTTACCAAACGATATGAAATCCGGTTCTTACGTCCATTCATCGTCAGATTGACAGGTTCCTTCATGGCATCCGGATCGAATTTCCAAATATCATAACGGTCATAAATTAAAAGGGACTCATCCCGTTCCGTCCATCCGGCAGTTCCATGTGCGTTCGGATAGTCAGGTACATCATTCTCTTCATCCCATGCGAGGAAAGAAGCGGGGGTAGTCAACTGATTTTTTTTCCCGTCTGCCATAGAAAGAGTATACCAACAACTGTCTGTTTCAGCATACCAATACGCATACTTGCCTTGTGGTGAAAGACGGTATCTGCCATAATCCGCCGATGCCAGTAATTTACGGCTGCCATCTTCCAAAGACACTGTGTAATAATCACTGCGTGTCCGCCCTTCCCACATGGAGGACAATGAATAAGGACGCGAAGTGGAAAGCAATGCCAACGGGGCATCTCCTTCATCTCCCAGCAAAATCTGAGACAGCTCCTCATCTGCCAGCTGACAAATACGACCACCATTTATATGATAAACCGCTTGATAGCTTCTTTTCAGCTCTTTCTCCTTATTATAATCCTGTACAGTATATTGCACCGGCTCGTCCCAACTCCACACCTGCACATTGGGACGGTTCTCCGCCAATTGCAACGTATCCTTTTGTCTAGGCTCAGGCGATGTGCCAAAAAACAACCGGGAAGCACTCTTCGAAAATTGTAATTTCCCATGCTCGCTGATTACCCATCCTTTCGGAAAAGCCCGATTGCCACGTGCCGCAACTTCTGTTGCCGGTGCTCCCTGCTGTGACAGCCACAAGCTCATGGCTTTATAACAAGAATCTTTCTGTGCACAATATAAGAAAGCCAAGTTTGCTCCATCTTCATCAAAAGTGACCTGTTTAAACACCCCGTCACCTTCTTTTATCAGCGTCTTCACACCTGTTTCCGTATTCAGAAGATACAATCCCGGCTTTTCCTCTGCTTTATCACCTGCGGTAATATAATAAAGCATTCCGCTTTTCTCCGCAAAGTTGAAAGCTTTCACAGCAGGAGCCTCATACCGGGTACTGAGGTTTGCATTCAACGGTTGGACATACAAAGTCGAGTCTTTCCTTCCCTTCTGAAAAGCAACCCAGTCCGCCTTCTCTGCCAGCCTGAATGTTTTCAGTGAATCAATCACTTCCCTGCCGCCCGAAAGCGAATAAATGACCAATGCATCCATCGGCATCTTTTCTTTCTTCGTTTTCTTTATTTTCAGAGAATCCACTATCATCTTGCCGGGTTTCTGCGACACAACCAAATAGTCGGAAGAAGCCGAGAAAAGAAAACGGTCCGCCCGCGGAAAAGTGGCAAGTTCCTTCCCTTGTGCATCATACAAATTCACCACAGCATCTCCTTCCCAAGGTTCCATCTTGCATGCCACCCACTTTCCATTATCAGAAATAGCTTGCCCGCTGATACGCTGCCAGGCAACTAAATTGTCTACTGTGAGACTTTTCGAGGCTGTCTGCGCCATCACAGGCGACAGATTCCCTATGCATAGGACAAGAGCCAGATACTTTACATGTTTCATATCCATTTTATCGTTACTGATTAGTTCGATTTTTATAAAAGCTTATCTTTCTCATATTCCGTTTTATCTTCGGCCGCAACCAGATTTAATTCCCTGCCGCTCTCTCCATATGAAACCGCATGACGTACAGCAAAATTTTCCAAGAACAAATGGTTCAGCGTAAACAATGCCCCATTCAGGTGCTCATTTCTGACAGAAGGTTTTGTATTCCTACTACGAATCCGAGACATGCATTTACGATGCTGTCCGGGAGTCAAGACACCCGCCATCCATCCACTTTTTAAATAATGCAAATATATAAAAAACGGATAAAAGTCTGATTCTAAACAATAATTTTGTACTTTTACTGTCGCATATAATCCATATACATTCAACACCAAACAATAAAAGCCATGACAGCAAGAAACAAAGTTCTAACCATCATGGGTATCATTATACTTATCGGGATTATTTCAATAGGATTCTTTGTATTTCCAATCGGAATTTCCATGTGCGCCATTACAGGCTTATGCTATGGCTGCAAATATAAAGACAAGTTGTTTATCAGATGGTCATCTGTAGGATTGGTAACAGGTATCGGACTTTCCATTTACACCTGGTGTTTAATCTCGTCAATGTAAAACAGCATAAGTTCAGTAAAAAAAAGAGGGGTTACGACAACCCCTCTATTTCACCATTCACGATATCAATATGCAATGCCTGCGGTTCCTTCGGCAATCCCGGCATACGCATTATTTCTCCGGCAATGACTACCAGCATCTCAGCTCCGGCATTCATCACAATATCTTGTACATGGAATTCAAAATTGTCTACCGCACCGTAAATTTTGGGGTCGGTAGAGAATGAATACTGCGTCTTGGCAATGCAGATAGGGAAATTTCCATATCCCAATTCTACAATATGCTTCAGTTTCTTACGGGCAGCGGCACTATACGTAATAATGCTGGCACCGTATAAATTACAAGCCACCTTCGATATTTTAGTTTCCACACTATCCTCATCATCATAGGCATATTGCAAAGGCTCGGAAGGTTGTTCCTCAATGGTTTTCACAACCAGTTCCGCCAATTCTACTGCCCCTTCGCCACCATCAGTAAAGGCGTTGTTCACTGCAAAGCCCACACCTTTCTTCTCGCAATGGGTACGGATATAATCCACTTCTTCCTCCGAATCATCCCCATAACGGTTAAACGCAACGACAACTGTCTGACCGAAATATCTCAAATTACGCAAATGCTTATCCATATTGGCCACACCCTGCTTCAAAGCTTCCAGATTGGGTTCCTTTATCTTATCCTGTGATACGCCGCCATGCATTTTCAATGCACGGGCAGTCACCACCAAGACGGTCAGTTTAGGTGTGATACCTGCTTTACGGCACTTGATATCATAGAACTTCTCCGCTCCCAGGTCAGCCCCGAATCCGGCTTCGGTAATAGTATAATCACTAAAAGTCATTGCCATCTTGGTTGCCAGAATAGAGTTGCAACCGTGAGCGATATTGGCAAACGGTCCCCCATGAACAAAGGCAGCAGTATGTTCCGTAGTTTGTACCAGATTAGGAGAAAGAGCATCTTTCAAAAGAACAGTAATGGCTCCGGCAACTCCTAAATCTTTTACAGTAAAAGGCTTGTTGTCATACGTAAAACCTAATAAAATATTTTCAATGCGACGACGCAGGTCTTTTTCATCCTTGGCCAGACACAGAATAGCCATAATTTCAGATGCAGGAGTAATATCAAAACCTGACTCCTGGGTAATTCCGTTGGTCTTCGGTCCTAGTCCTGTAACAATATAACGGAGGGAACGGTCATTCACATCCAACACACGACGCCACAGCACTTCCTTCAATCCGAAACCATTATCACGATTCTGATAAAGGTAATTGTCCAACAAGGCCGAAATCATATTGTGAGCGGAAGTGATGGCATGAAAATCACCTGTAAAATGAAGATTAATCTTATCCATCGGCAACACCTGGGCGTATCCTCCTCCGGCAGCTCCCCCTTTCATTCCGAAACAAGGACCTAGCGACGGCTCGCGCAAGGCAACAATTGTTTTCTTTCCTATTTTATTCAGTCCCAAAGCCAATCCGATGGAAACAGTGGTCTTACCAATACCGGCTTTGGTAGGAGTGATGGCAGTAACTAGAATAAGGTTACTCTGCTGCACCTTTTCTTCGTTTATCTGACTTTCATCCACTTTGGCAATATAGCGCCCGTAATTACTGATGTGCTCTACAGGAATACCGGTTTCCCTAGCCACTTGTTTAATCTTGACCAGCTCAATGCTGCGTGCTATTTCAATGTCCGTTTTCATCTTTTTACTAAATTTAGGCGGCAAAGGTAATATATTTCCTTAACTTTGTTTTGGTTTCAAACAACAAAATAATATAAGGAGTAAGCAAATGAACAATTTTGTATTTTACAGCCCTACCGAGTTTGTATTTGGCAAGGATACAGAAATCCAAACCGGTACTCTTGCTAAAAAGTATAACGCCCGGAAGGCAATGATTGTTTACGGTGGAGGCTCTATTATTCGCAGCGGATTACTGCAACGCATAGAAGATTCTCTGCAACAGGCAGGAGTGGATTATGTAAAATTAGGAGGCGTACAACCTAATCCTACTGACCCGAAAGTTTACGAAGGCATTGAACTGGCGCGCAAAGAAGGCGTGGACTTTATGCTTCCCGTAGGGGGAGGCTCTGTCATTGACACTGCAAAAGCCATTGCGGCAGGAGTGCCCTACGAAGGTGATTTTTGGGATTTCTATATAGGAAAAGCCAAAGTGAAGAAGGCCTTAAAAGTGGGTGTGGTACTTACTATTCCCGCTGCCGGCAGCGAAGGTTCGGGCAATACGGTGATTACCAAACTGGAAGGTCTGCAAAAACTAAGTTTGCGTGTACCGGAATTACTACGGCCTGTTTTTGCTGTGATGAATCCGGAACTGACCTATACTCTCCCCCCCTACCAGACAGCTTGTGGCATTGCCGATATGATGGTACACATTATGGAACGTTATTTTACCAACACTCCCGATGTAGAAATCAGTGACCGGCTGTGTGAAGGGACTTTGATGGCTATCATCAAAGAAGCATATAAAGTGAAGCAGAACCCGAACGATTACGAAGCACGCGCCAATATCATGTGGTGTGGGACAATTGCCCATAACGGTACTTGCGGAGTAGGTTGTGAGGAAGACTGGGCATCACATTTTCTGGAACATGAAATCAGTGCTGTATATAATGTGACACATGGAGCAGGACTAGCAGTAATCGTACCTGCATGGATGACATTCATGGCAGAACACAACCCGAAAAAGATTGCCCGGTTTGCAAACCGCGTTTTCGGAGTTCCCGAGAATGAGGATTTGGAAGAAATGGCACTTGCCGGCATATCACGATTGAAGCATTTTTTCAGATACATGGGCCTGCCGGTCAATTTCAAAGAATTGGGTATAGAACATCCTGATATTGAACTGCTAGTGAAAAAACTGCATGAAAACAAAGGTGAATTAGTAGGTAATTATGTAAAACTGAACAAAGAATACAGTAAAGAGATATTCGAACTAGCCTGCAAATAACCCGCACAGCCCAACTGTTCTAAAATATAGGCATCTGGTTTATCTGCCTTTATTTCATTCAGAACCGTAAAGCTCCTAAAGTATTCTATTTTCCAGGCGCGCCGGCACGAACTACGTTATTCGTGCCAGCCGCATCTGAGATATATAGCACCATTAAGCGACAGACACTTCATGCAACAACTTCCCTCTTACCCATTTATACTCCAACATTTTCCACCTTTTACTTCACTATTTATATGCTTTTTAGCATAAAACGCTAGGTTTTTCCAACCATTTAAAGTAACTTCGCCGGACTTTTTTGGAGAAAAAACAATGTATATATTCCGATCAATTCACGAAATAATAAATACGATTTTTGTAGCTAAAGGGCTATTGGTAGAGATGTTTGAGAAGAGAAAAGTACTTAGTTTTCGATACTCGGACGCACTCGCCCTATTGAAAGAGGATGAAAACCGTTTAAAGATACTCATCGAAAAGGAAATCATACACCAAAACGGAAACTTTGTGGAACTGGATGCCCGATTCCTTGATTTCTTCGAACTGCTGCTGGAAGCGAACGAGGAAATCAACACGGCCACCGTAGAGGAAAACATAGAGTACCTGCACGAACTGATGGACTACTACCTGAAAGAAAAGATCCAGTCGCGCAAGGAAAGTTATGTACGCAATATCAAGATTACCTTTCAGAAACTGGCACGTGTAACGATACGGAACATTATCAACCTTCAACACAATATTGATAATGCTTTCAAACACGAGCCCACATACCAGATAAAAATAGCCAAACTGCAAAATCTGGACAAGAAACGAATCAACATCCAGCGGTTGATAGACTCTACCGAACATCTGATTCTGCATGAAGAACGGGATTTCTTCCGCCAAGCCACTGACGAAGAGCTGACCCGCATCCTGCTCGAACTGCGGCAGGAACTGCAACTATCAGCTCACAGTCTGATTCGTGCCCAGCAGGATATCATCAATTACCTGAACCAAATAAAGAATCAGGTGATACTGGTAGAAAAAATACGAAAAGTAAAATATCTGCAAGATCAGTTCGAGTTACGTGCCCGGAGTAATCTGTCCGAAATAATGGAAAGGGAACGCTCCCTCCTGTTGGAAGGCAATACACAAGCATCGTTCAAACTGTCCCCCAGCTATCTGGCCAGTGACGAAGTGCGTCCCATCATTCTGAAAGTTATCAGCAATCAGAAGTATCGTGAAATTGTACGGAAAAATGAAGCCGGAGCTTTCAGTGAAGAAGACTTGGAAGCACAGGCCATGTACGAAGAAGTGATTAATCTGGACGAAGTGGTAACCGCCTTTGTGCAGTCGGGGGCAGAAGCCCGCTGGAAAGGAGAGCCGGTCAGCGACCTTTTTTCCTTTCTGTTACAATATCATTTCCATCGCGAAGTGGATGAAAAGGAACGTACCACGTTCTTCTGTCAGATTGTCTCACTTTACGAAAACCAACTGGAAATCCGGAACGAGTTCGGACTCCACAATCAATATGAATATGCTAAAATATACCCACTCTGAGAATTATGGATTTAAATATACAAATACCCGATAATACCGCATCCATCTTTGAATACCTGCAAAAAGGACTGTTCATCAGTTCCAACAGCACCAGCGAAGAAGTACGCGATATGTATAATGAAATAGATGAGAACTACGAATCTCTCTATCAGTATTTCTTACAAATAAACTATACACTGGAACGGGGAAACGAATATTTCTTCTTCTCCCGTATAGAACCTAAAGCCACACTGGAGCAAAAAATCATGCGTGCCTATTACTGGATAGATGTGCTCGATTTTTTCAAAACCTACGATGAAACATTCGGTCCCGGATTCCGCTTCCATCCCGAACAGATATTGGTGGAAACCAACATCAACATGCTGCTCCAAAACAAACTGGACGGTATGCGGAAACACTTCTCGGACAAGGACATCCGCAAGGAAGTGCTGGAAAACATGATACGCCAGCTCACCAAAGACTCGTTCCTGGAACAGGAAAATGAGAAAACCAATACGTATAAAGTGATGAGCGCCTGGCATTATCTGGAAAGACTGATTGAAAGTATCAACATTTACGACGAAACCGAAGATGAGAAACCTGAGTAGAATTATCTTTATCAATAGTGCGAATATCCCTTATTCGGACGATATCTATCTGGACGGAAACGTTCACTTCATCGGTACGCAGGGAGTGGGAAAAAGTACCCTTCTGCGTGCTATCCTTTTCTTTTACAATGCCGACACGCAACGGCTGGGCATTTCGGTGGAAAAGCAGAATTACACGGATTACTATTTTCCCTACTCCAATTCGTATATCGTTTACGAAGTGGCAACAGAGAACGGCGCGTTCTGTATTCTGAGTTTCAAATCGATGAACCGTGTATGTTACCGCTTCATCCACTCTCCTTACCGCAAAGAATTCTTTATAGACGAGAATCGGGTGGCCTATAGCGAGAGCGACCGCGTGCGTGCCGTGCTGGACCAATATGGCATAGAATATTCACGCATCATCTATACCTACGACGAGTATCGGAACATTCTGTATGGAAACAGTACAAGTCCTGAGTTCAGCCGGTACTCGCTGATGGAGAGCAAGCAATACCAGAATATTCCGCGCACTATACAGAACGTGTTGCTGAATTCGAAACTGGATGCTGAATTTATCAAGAAAACAATCATTTCTTCTCTGAATGAAGATGAAACGGCCATCGACCTGAACAGTTACAAGGAGCATCTGAAAAACTTTGAAACCCGTCTGAAGGATATCGAAGAATTTCAGAAACGGGAAACCCGGAAACAGGCTCGGGAAATCACACTGTTATCCCAACAAACGTCCAAACTGCAAGGCGGACTGGTGCAGAATTGCCGCGAACTGGTTGCCGCTTTCCGCAAAGCCGAAAGTATCCTTCCCCAATGGAAAGAGAAACAAGACCGCACGGATGCCGACAAAGGAAAACTGATACGCCGGAAACAGGAGCTTCAGGATGAATCGCGCAAACGCAGCGACAAGTTACAGGAAGCGCTGGCAGTGCTGAACAACGAACTGCAAAAGGCATTAGGCAAAGAAAAGGACTATCAGAACAAGAACATAGAAGAGATTATAGAACGCTCTTCCAAAAAAGAGGAATGGAAGAACCGGCAGGTGGGATTGCTGGAAGAACAACGCATCCTTACCTCACAATATATGGAAATATCCACCAAGTATAAATCGCTGATTCAGGCCTTGGACGAGCAATGGAACAAGATTCATGAAGCGAAAATCAAACAACTGGATACATTAAACAATGCATACAACGAGCGTCTGGAAGAGGCCCGCAAAGAATACCAGCGGTTCACAGATTCCCTTTACCAGGAGTTCGAAAGCCTGTCACAGCAACTCCATCCGCTGAAAGCCGAGAAACTGGGCGAACTGAACGCTATAGATTACCAGATAAAATTATGCAGAAAGGAGGTTTTCTTTGAGGAAGAGCAACAGGAATTGAAAACACGTATCCAAAACTATGCCAACTTTCATACGGAACGGAAAAACCGTATCGCCCAAGCGCAGCTCATCATCAAGGAACTGACCATGACTTGGGAAGAGGAACAGCAGAAACAGTTGAAAGAAAAAGACCTGACCTTGCAAAAACTGCAACAGGAGATGCTGCAACTCCGTCCCCGCATAGACGAATTACAAGCTTTTCTGAACAACAGCAAAGACACCTTGCAAGGCTGGCTGAAAGAAAACAAAAAGGGATGGGAAGAGAATATCGGCAAACTGTGTGATGAGAGCATCTTATGGCAACGGGGGCTTTTTCCGCAAATTACCATTGAGGGGGGAAACTCATTCTATGGCATTTCCATTAATTTAGACAGCATCCACCGCCCCATCAAATCCATAGACGATTATATCGTCGAGAAAGAAAACGGTGAAAAACGTCTGGAAGAAATCACTGCTGCCATGCAACGCCAGCAAACTGAAAGGGAGGAGTTGCAGGAACAGTTGAAACGCAAATACCAACCGCAGATAAAGGAACAAAAAGCCATTATCAGCCAAATAGAGTATGAACTGGAACAATTGGAACGCCAATACCAGCAGGATATGCTCGACTTGGAAGAGTGGAAGAAGAAAGCCAATGAGGAACGGAATGCCAAAATAAACCGATTGGAAAACGAACAGCGCAAACGGGTTGCCGAACTGGACGGTATAAACAGCAAGCTAAAAAACCTGAACAAAGAAAAGACAGAGAAACTGGATAGCCTGAAACTGGAATGGAACAAGCAACAACAGGCTCTTGCCGCCGAAAAAAAGACACAAGCGGAAGTTATCGGGAAGGAAGAAAAAGAAGAACAACGCAGAATTTCCTCCATCAAAACCGAATATGAAGCGGATATGCAGAAAGAGCTTCACTCGCAGGGAGCAGATACCGAACGTCTGCAAGACATAGCCAACCAACTGGCCCAGCTGGAGAAAGAGCTTTCTTTCATTAAGGAGAATGCGACCCTGGTCATCGAATACCAAAAAGACAAACGGGATTTGATAGACCGTATTCCCGGATGGCAACGGGAGCACGATGAACAAAAACGTCTGCTCCAATTGGAACGGGAAACGCTGAGAGTGGAAACATCCTCCCTACAAGAAAAAATAGACCTTCTGAACAAAGAATGGGAAGAAGCGGAAGAAAATGTAAGGGAACTGCAAAAGAACCTGGAGGCTTACAGCAAGATTCCGGCATACGACTGGTATAAACCGCATCAGGATATATTCCGTTCCGAAAACACGCAAACCATGCAGACCACCAAGACCTGTATGGAGCTGATTGACGAACTGACCCGCCAGGCCAACCAATTCACTCAGGTGCAAAGCAAGCTCCATAAAGAAGTGAACCTTTTCACCGGACATTTTGATGAGGACAACACCTTCAAGTTCCGCGTAAAATTCAACGAGGATTGGGAATATGTACGCTTTGCCGACGAACTGCACGACTTTGTGGAAGAACACCGCATAGACGAGTACATCCGCCGCATCAACAACGAGCATTGGGATACCTTCAAACGTATCAGTATGGACACCTCCATGCTGACTTCATCGGAAGATGATATTCAAGATGTGATCCGTGAAATCAATAAAGGTTTCGCCACCTGCAATTTTGTGGGAGTCATCCAGCGCATTGAAATGAAAGTGGAAGAGAGCAGCAACCGCGTAGTGAATATTCTGCGTGAGATACAGAAATATTACCATGATTACGGCTATGACCTCTCACCGGAAACCAACCTGTTCTCCTCTGCCAAAGAGCAATTGGTGAAAGAAGAGGCTATCACTTTGCTGCGTACCTTTATCAAGGAAATACATGCTTACCGCTATGACAGTATCCGCCTGTATGATTCCTTCGAGTTGCGTTTCCGCATTGTGGAGAACGGCAATGACACCGGATTTATCGAGAAGATAGCCAATGTGGGGTCGGAAGGAACCGACATTCTGGTAAAAGCGATGATAAACATCATGTTGCTGAATGTGTTCAAGGAAGGAGCATCCCGCAAATTCAAAGATTTCAAGTTACACTGCATGATGGATGAAATAGGCAAACTACATCCCAACAACATCAGCGGTATCCTGAAATTCGCCAATGACCGGAACATCATTCTTATCAACGGTTCTCCCACCGAACTGAACCGCGATGCGTATAAGCACGTTTACCTGCTTACCAAAGGAACACAGAACAAGACCCGCATCGCACGGTTAATCTCAGATAAACAGCTATAAAAGCCAGTAATAACAAACTGTATATTTCTATATTATAATGCACAATCTCTCAAAAAAAGATTGTGCATTATTCTTTTTCCGTGAACATTCTCCTTACATGTACCTGCTACGGTTAGGGCGGAGAGCTTGTGAAAGTTCCTCCACCTTTTTTCCACAAAGAAAAGAGCGGCTTCCATTCCTGCAATATTCATATCAGAGTAACCCAAACAACCGGACAAAGAACAAATTTACATCCACTTTTCTCCATACAAAGAGAATAACATTAAACATATTTGTGTAATTTCGCCCGGTAATAAAACTACAAACCAATACGCGCTATGATATTTAACCGGACTGAAAAGGAAGAAAAAGCCTATCTCATGGATATTATTGCTTTATTAGCTGCCAATATCGAACAGATGGATAAGGCCATTGAAGATAAATCCAAAGACGTAATGGAGCACAAACTCTACTTGTGGGAAAATCTGTCCGAACTGGACCGAGCCGAGAAAAGTGCGGTCCGGCAGATAGTCACCCAACAAGTAGCAGCCAGCGAGTCCTTGGCCGAGAAAAAGAAACGTTATCGCAAAATGATGGCCATCCCCTATTTCGGTCGCATCGACTTTCAAGAAAAAGGACAACCCGAAGTCCTGCCATTATATATAGGTATACACTCATTTTTCAATCCTCCCACCAATGAAAATCTGATACACGACTGGCGTGCCCCCATCTCCAGCATGTTCTATGATTATGAATTAGGAGAAGCACATTTCGACGCCCCCTCGGGAGAAGTGAAAGGTAACATCCGTCTGAAACGCCAGTATCGCATCCGTGACGGAAAAATGGAATTCATGCTGGAAAGTTCACTGAATATTCAAGATGACATCCTTCAGAAGGAATTGAGTGGAAACTCCGATGACCGGATGAAGAATATAGTCGCCACCATCCAACGGGAACAGAATAAAATTATCCGTAATGATACATCGAACACCCTGATTATCCAGGGAGTAGCCGGTTCAGGAAAAACATCCATCGCCTTGCACCGCGTAGCCTATCTGCTATATCGGCACAAAGGGGAAATCACGTCCAATGATATCCTGATCATTTCCCCCAATAAAGTATTTGCCGATTACATCTCGAACGTACTTCCCGAATTGGGAGAAGAAAAAATTGAAGAATGCGGCTTTGAGGAATTAATGCTCAAAATACTGGACAACAAATATAAAATACAAACCTTCTTTGACCAGGTGGCCGAAATACTGGACAAAGAGGAAGAAGATTTTATAGAACGTATCCGATTCAAATCCACCACCGAGTTTATCCAGCAGATGGATAAATACATTCTATATTTGGAACAAAACGCATTTCGGCCAACCGACCTGAAAGCAGGGCGTATCCCTATCCCTGCCGAGTATCTGAAAGAACGTTTCGCGGCATGGCACCGCCTGCCCATGCGCAGCCGTTTCCAACCAATGGCAGAAGAAATTGCCCGCGAACTGACTTTCACCTATCACCAAGAGCCGATGGGAAAAATACAGATACGGCAGTTGGGTAATGAACTGAAAAAGATGTTCAACAATAAAGACCTCGACTTATACAAGGGATTTTATGACTGGCTGGGAAAACCGGAAATGTTCAAGCAGGGTAAAAACCGGAAATTGGAATATGCGGATGTAGCTCCATTACTTTATTTGAAACTGGCCCTGGAAGATAATAAAACCATGTATGGCATCAAGCATCTGCTGGTAGACGAAATGCAGGACTATACTCCGATACAATACAAAGTTCTGGCTAAATTATTCCCTTGCCGGAAAACAATATTGGGAGATGCAAAGCAATCAGTAAATCCATACAGTTCCACCACCTGCGAACAGATCCAACGTGTACTGGTCGGCTCGGAAGTGATGAAGCTTTGTAAAAGTTATCGCTCCACGTATGAAATCACAGAGTTTGCCCAACGTATTGCCAAAAACGAGGAACTGGAAGCTATAGAGCGTCATGGAGAGGAACCGGCAGTCGCCTTGCTGCCTACTGAAAAGAAAGAGATAGAATGGATAGAAAACCTCATCACCTCTTTCCTGAAAGGAGCTGATGTATCCATGGGTATTATATGCAAAACCGTAAAACAAGCGGACAAGTTGTATGCAGCCATCAATCATTTGTCTGATAAGATCTGTTTGCTGACAGAAGAAAGTGTAGCTTTTGTCAATGGGGTGGTCATTACTACAGCCCACATGGCAAAAGGGCTGGAATTTGACGAAGTGATTGTTCCATTTGTAACTGATAAAAACTATAGAACAGAAATAGACCGCAGCATGTTATATGTAGCCTGCACCCGTGCCATGCATAAACTTTATATTTCCGCATCGGGTAATATAAGTACATTTCTATCATAAGCATTGACAAAACATCATCCATTGCAGGAATGGAATCCATCCCTACAGTGGATGAGCAAGTCTGCAAAAGGGTATTCCTCCGTAAGGAATGCGTAGCCTTGTAATCTGATTCATCCTTAAAAGATCTTACCCATATCTCTAAACCTTTCCCGCCGTAGGGTTAAAGGTTTTCTTCCTGTTTGTTTTATCTCCGCAAGCCTTTGGAGTTATCTCCATAGCCTTGGGAGTCAACTCCAAAGCTTATGGAGATAACTCCAAAGACTTGGGAGATAGAATACATCCGTATAAAAAGGCTTGATCAAGGAAGAGAAAAGGCTTATGTAACAGCGACGGATGCGATATGTTGTTATTACAAGCCGTTTCCAATGTACGAATCATAAAGACAAAATCTTTTTTTCCCTCTCCAAATCATTTTCATTCAGTTGGGGAGACGGAACCATGCAGGTACGGATACAATCTCCCTCCTGACAAGTATAGTCATAATACTTCTTTTGTAATTCTGTCAACTTATCGAGTGGAACCAGCTCCCCTTTCAGTTCCAGAAATTCCTCCATGTCTGTACTGTCTCCTTGCTTTACAAACAAGATACGGCGCGCTATCGGATTCCTGTTGTAATCCAGACTAAGATACAAACCTTTAAGAAACGGCGGAAAATCATACATCGGCAATTGCAGATAAATACTGAACAAAGCCATTTGCGGTGACTCACGCTCGTTAAAGAAAATATACCCGTTCTGATGATTATTGAATAATCCCACTCCCCGATGCGTTGTATTATAGGCACTCATGTGAGTCACCTTCACATACGTATTGTCTTCGGAAGACTCTATCAGATAGGGTTCCACTTTAAGGCATTGGCACGAAGAAGAAAGACTATAGCTCAGATAACTTCCGCTATAATTATAAACTTCCTGCACGGAACGTTGCATCTCGGCAGTCATCATCTCCATAAAAGGATTGGTCTTTGCCTCACCATGGGCAGATTCCAAACTGAAAAGCAACTCTTTGGTACTTGCCAAATTGCCCAACAGACGTTTTTTTGACACATTATTGACCTGCGCCAAAGCCAAATCTAATGAATCTTCTTCAGAGTGTCCTTGTTTCAATGAGGTTACATAAGTGGGCAGAACGCTGGAATAAAGAGCAGACAAGACACTGGGAGCCATATCTACATAATCCGCTATCTCCTTCATTTTCAAACCATTGTTACGGAGATATTCTATTCTTCGGTATATTTCTATCAAATCATTCATTGTTCTCTTCTTCTTTATTGAACTTGCAAAATACAAGTTTTTATATGAACATACAATGACATATACATTACATTAATGTTACATCATACAACAGGTGGAATATGAAAAATATTAATCATAAAGATTCATTTTTTCTCTCTCGGAAGGCCCCTACTTTTGCTTCCGGAAACAGCAATCCAAGGACACGAGGAGTGAGGTTCCTACAAAGAAAAGAAACAAAACAATTAGTCAATATCAATTAGTATAATGGAAGCAAAAAGCGAAACAAACAAACAGATATCCAGTTTCCTGTTTATCCTGTGGGCAGGAGGGGCGGCACTACTGTCATACTCACTGGTATATGCCCTGCGCAAACCTTTTACAGCTGCCACCTTTGACGGAATGGATTTCTTCGGGATGGACTATAAAGTAGCCACTACCATCATGCAGATTTTCGGCTACCTTATTTCAAAGTTCTTTGCCATCAAGATTGTTTCAGAATTGAAGCGCGAGGACCGGTTGAAGTTCATGGTATGCTCCGTAGCCCTTGCAGAACTCGCTTTAGTCTTCTTCGGATTACTCCCCCAACCCTTTAATGTGTTTGCCCTATTCTTCAACGGACTGGCATTGGGATGCATGTGGGGAGTCATCTTCAGTTTCATAGAAGGACGCAAAGTTACCGATATATTGGCCAGCTTGCTGGGGGTAAGTATGGCGGTGAGCTCAGGAATGGCTAAATCTATGGGATTGTTTGTAGTCAATACATTTGGTGTCACAGAATTCTGGATGCCCGCCCTGATAGGTGGTTTAGCCTTCCCGCTCCTTATCCTCATGGGGTGGTCGCTCAACAAGTTGCCACAACCCACAGATGAAGACCGCGCCCTCCGTTCGGAACGTGTCACCTTGAACGGAGAGCAACGCAGACAACTGTTCAAAAGTTATATGCCCTTGCTGATCATGCTGTTCTTCGCCAATCTGTTTATCACTATTTTACGTGATATAAAAGAAGATTTTCTGGTCAATATCATTGATGTCAGCACTATTTCTTCCTGGTTGTTCGCACAAGTGGACGGTATGGTGACGCTGATTATTTTGGGAATCTTTGCCATGATGTCGTTAATAAACAGCAACTACAGAGTATTGCAGGTGCTTCTGGCTATGGTTATTGGTGGAGCGGGCACAATCAGCTATCTGGCTTTTAATTATGATGCATTGCAACTGCCTACCCTTTACTGGCTGTTCCTCCAAAGTCTGAGCCTGTACATCGTTTATCTTAGTTTCCAGACTCTGTTCTTCGAGCGCTTCATAGCCTGCTTCAAGATTAAAGGAAATGTGGGATTCTTCATTGCCACCATCGACTTTATCGGATATACAGGAACTGTCTGTGTACTGCTGTTCAAGGAATTTTGCAGCCCGGATATCAATTGGATGGAGTTCTATAACCAATTCTCGGGATGGGTAGGCATTGTGTGCAGCATTGCATTCATCGGTTCGGCCATCTATCTGATGCAACGGTATAAATTGGAAAGACAGCTGAGAAAAGAAGAAAAAAATAAAAAGATCATCGTTTCACCGATGGCGTTAACCAACTTAAAGGAAACAGCAGAAAACATCTGTAACCCATAACATAAAAATAAAAGTATAACCAAATAAACAACAAACAAGAAGATGAAGAAAATTGAGTGTGTTATTATGGACTGGGCCGGAACGGCTGTAGACTATGGATGCTTCGCTCCGGTAGCCGCTTTCCTGAAAGCTTTTGCCGAGAAAGGACTGACAGTGACAATGGAAGAAGCACGAGGCCCCATGGGTATGACCAAAATAGACCATATCCGTGAATTATTCAAGTTACCAAGTGTGACGGAGCAATTCAAACAAAACTATAACCGCAACTGGACTGAGGAAGATGTGGTATCCATATACAAAGAATTCGAAAAACACTTGTTCGCCTCCCTGGAAGAATATACGACTCCTATTCCCGGTGTAATCGAAGTTATCGAGAAACTGAAAAGGGACGGCATCAAGATAGGTTCCACCACCGGATATACTACTGCCATGATGGACATTGTGCTGCCCGGTGCCGCCGCCCATGGCTATACCACAGACAACTGTGTGACTTCCAACAATCTTCCGGCAGGACGTCCGCAACCCTACATGATTTACCAGAACATGATTGATCTGGCCATACCTTCCGTTCAAAGCGTAATAAAATACGGGGATACGATAGCCGATATCAAAGAAGGTGTGAATGCCGGTGTATGGACTGTCGGTGTGATTCTGGGCAGCAATGAAATGGGACTCACCCAAGAGGAAACCGGAAAACTGCCTGCAGAAGAGTTGAACAGACGCATGGCAGCAGTCAGAAAACGTATGTATATGGCAGGTGCGCATTATGTAGTAAACACCATTGCCGAACTTCCCGAAATTATTGAAATTATTAACCATAAAATGAATTAAACGATTATGAGACCATACTTACTTTTAACCCCCGGCCCTTTAACCACTTCTGAAAGCGTAAAAACAGCCATGATGACCGACTGGTGCACATGGGATGAAGACTACAATGTTCACATCGTAGAGGAAATACGTAAAGGATTGGTACAACTGGCTACACGAAAAACAGATGAGTACACCAGCATCCTGATGCAGGGAAGCGGTACTTATTGCGTAGAGGCGACCTTGGGAAGTGTGATTACGCCCAAACACAAATTATTGATTCTGAGCAACGGTGCATACGGAGACCGCATGGGAAACATTGCAGAATATCATGGAATGAACTATGATATGCTGGCCTTTGATGAAACAGAACAAGTATCTGTGGAGTATGTGGATGATTATCTGGCACACAATGCAGAAATCACGCATGTGGCAGTGGTACATTGCGAAACTACAACCGGTATCCTGAACCCGTTAAAGGAAATAACCCACATGGTAAAGATGCATGGTAAAAAGCTGATAGTGGATGCAATGAGCAGCTTTGGCGGCGTGCCGTTGGATGTAGAGGAATTAGGCATCGACTTTATGATCAGCAGTGCCAACAAATGTATTCAGGGAGTTCCCGGCTTTGGTTTCATCATTGCACGTAAATCCGAATTACAATATTGTAAAGGAGTATCAAAGAGTCTTTCTCTGGACATCTACGACCAATGGGATGCGATGGAGAAAGGACATGGAAAATGGCGCTTCACCTCGCCTACACATGTAGTGCGTGCCTTTAAACAAGCCATGGACGAACTGGCAGCCGAAGGCGGTGTGGAAGCCCGGCATGCACGCTACTGCCGTAATCACGATGTACTGGTAGAAGGTATGCGGTCACTGGGATTCAAGACCTTACTGAAAGATGAAGTCCAATCCCCTGTCATCACTTCCTTCCTTTATCCTGACAAGGAGTTCAATTTCAAGGAATTCTATCATCAGTTGAAGGAAAAAGGATTCGTTATCTATCCGGGAAAGATTTCCCAGGCAGATACTTTCCGCATCGGAAACATCGGTGATGTGTTCCCCGAAGATTTCAGCAGATTGATTGAAGCTATCAAGACCGTCGCAAAATAAAAAATAAATCTAGCTTTATGGCTCGGGCGCAGTGATTGCGCCCGAATTTGTTTCTACCCTTCTTCCGTTACAAGATCATTTGGAACCGGAGCTGCACGACACTGAAATTCTTATCACTAATCTCCTTTATATGCTTTCCCGGCATCACCCAGCTATAAGCCAGCTTCATCCCTATATGCTTATTCATGTAATAATTCACGCCCAATGAAAAATCCTTTTGAGCCCCTCCCCACACACCGGCTTCCTCATTATTCATATCAAGTATATTAAATCTTCCACACAGCTCCAATGCCCGCCCCACAGGTCTGCCCGGACAAGCCAATGCTTCATCATACCCATATTGCCTGCCTGTCAACAACCAGGAGCATTGCACATATCCGCCATGTCCTGTATAATTTGTGAAATTCTGTTCACGCTTCACCATAGTCCGTATATACTCCCCTTGCAAAAAGAACCTCTGATGAGCAATCATTAATTCCACCCCTTGTTTCAACTGGTACTTTGCATGATCTACCTTGGCGTAAATAAGATTCCGGTTATCAATAGTGCTCACCCCCGGAGATTTATAAATAAACGTATTCTCGTCTTCATCTCCCGGCAATGCGCTATCCGGAGTACGATACACCACCGCCGCACCTATGTGTAACAATTTTCCCTCTTCGTTTACAGGACGATACACCAAACGACCGTCTATGGCATATCCTTGTGAGATGTTTTTCACATTACCCAGGTCACTGTCTGTAAAGAAGCCTCCGGAAGCATAATAATGTTTTCCATTGTAGGTATAAGAGGTTCCCATCCGTCTGCCATTGGTCAAAGCCAGCACGATTCCCGGTGACTGGTGAAACCGAAGATCGTACGTACTGCATAGCATGTCCAAGGTGAAAGGTTCATAAAATTGTCCCACCTGAATAATATGCTTGCCCGAAGTATAAGCAGCAAAGGCATCCTTTATGGAAACCTTATTTCCTACATACCCCACCTCCATTTTCATACTCCAATTCTGATAGGTCGCTTTCACCCCCAACCGCAAGTCATTAAACTCCGTACCGTTACCAAACTGGTTGTCATTCTTTAAATAAACACCACCATCCATAAGCATCCGTCCGGTCAGTTTACACTTCAAATCCCCGGCAACCGGGTGTTGCGCGCGGGCAACTAAAGCAGCAGAGGGGAATAACAGGCACATCAATGCTTTAACATAAGTCATTCTTCCCATTGTATTCTTTTGTTTTTTACTTTATAACAAATGTAAGAGGAATGACCTATACTAAAAATGAATAACCATTAATTGATGATGAAGTTATTACGCGCAGAAAGCAAGTAATATTCATTTCATATTTATGTAACAGAATTGTAACTTACATTTCCCAATAACGTTCACAAAGATTCAAGTATTCCATCTCAGGCTTGTTGCCGAACACCAATCCGAAGAAAGAGGTCTTCCTCCGCTTAATCACTTTTACCTGTTCCATTAAATCGCGGGATAAAGGCGGCATCTCGAAATCTGAGATCAATACGATATCCGATTCACGGAAATCATTTCCGTTGATGATATGCGCAGCTTCCCGAAGAGCCGGCTCTATATCCGTTCCACCGTCAAAACGTTTATTCAGAAACTCCGCCAACCTGGGCATATCCCGCCCCAAATCTTCAATCAATAACGATACAGCCTCATCCGAGAAATTGATGACATAACATTTCCGATGGGTTTTCTCCGTCAGTTGCGCTATAGCCAGAATAGCCGATTTGGACAAGATCTCTCTGTTTCCCTGCATGGAGCCGGAAGTATCCACACAGATAATATAGGGTCCTTGCCCCGAAACCTTATGCTTGTCATCCTTTACCGGTTCCGTTTCCTTTGACTGGTAATCGAACAGTTGCAATCTCTTTTCGGCATATCGTTCCATAAATACGGCACGCAGCGCATCATCCGCCAGATAGCAATACTCGACGGGCAGCAAACTGTTCAAATCATTTCCCAAAGTCACCCCTGTGATATCACTATGCGGAGAGTGCCTGATCAGCCTCTTTTTATCTACGCCCGACAAAGAATCGTATTTTTGTTGGTCCCGGTGCTTCTTGCCCAGCAGACGCGCCAATTGCCGGATAGCCGGATTGCGCTTCATCACTGTTTCATACGGAAGCATCCTCCGGTACAAATCAGGATAATTATGAAGCAGCCACTCCATGCGCGCCCCCAACAATTTGTTACCCGACTCCTTTCCTTGCTTCCGGATCAACAAATCAAAACCTTCACATAAACTGTTTATATGCATGTACTGATAGTCATACTCTTTGCGGGTAAGCAACTGATGCCATTTATCCAAAAAGAACTCCTTGGTCCGGGCCCCCTCTCCTCTCAGCAGAGAAGCATTCTCCAGCAAACTGATATAATAGTCAATATTCAGTTCCGCCAGTTCATACCTCTTTTTGAAAGCACCGCGCATCTGCTTCAAGTATTGCAAGAATGCCATATCCGGCAGATGTTCCGAAGAATAGAAAGCCTCCCACTCCGGAGTGTAGCGGGAATAATATTCCTGCAAAGAAGGTGTGGTACGCCGATAGTACATCAACACTTTCTCTTCCAGTTCGCGTTGACGCACCACCCCGTTGCTCACATCCTCCTCGTATGCTTTGAATGTCCTATCTTTCAGTTCCTGAGAATAGATCATCTTCAGATCTCTCAACCTTATATTCCTGGTTCTCTTTTCGGTACGCATCTGCCATTTCGTTCAAATCATTCTTATATCGGTCTATGGTATTCTTCTGGTGGCGAAGCATCCTCCGCATGGAAGCCCGCTGCCTTTCGCTGAGAAACAAATGCTTCTCATAATATTCCGTTTCCGCATCCAGCAGCCCGGACCAATCCTTCTCCACTCTGTCCAACGCTTCGGCCACCGATTTATATTTGGCTCCGAAATCCTCCGGCTCGGGTTCGGGCAGCGGTGGAGGACAATCCTCATAGCACATCAAGTGATATTCATAATTATTGATATAAATGGAACGAAGCCCTTTTTTCAGCGTATATATCTTATTACGCGGAACTTTGGCATGGAGTATGGAATCATATTTCTTCAGAATACAGCAGTTGGCTTTGTACTTGTCCTTATGCAGATAGAATAATTTACCGGTCTGATCCAGATGTTGATAGTCGGCTGCAAAAATAAGGAGGCGCTCTTTCATCCGGACGCCCTCTACCTGGTAATAGTAAGTATCGATAACCTGTATGCCCGGATCGTTCACTTCACGCAAACTGTGTTCGGACGATTGTCGGTCTTTCAGTTCTTCAATGTCCTGTTCCAGCCCTTTTATATTCAGCAGATAACCTTCGGCACTTTTCTGAATGGCAGCGTTCACCATCTCCTCTGCCGCCTCCATCTGATCCATCTCACTCCAAAGGCAATAGGACAGCAATGTACAGTCCGAAAGGCGGATAGTGTCCGATCCGTTCAGGAAAGCGGAAGCTTTCAGCAGCTTCACCATTTTCTTCCACCGGCGGTCCGACACATACAGAGGAAACGACACCCCCCCCTCATTTTGTATCTGGAGGTTATATTGCTCTATCCGGTCTTTCAAGGCATGAATCACTTCGAAAATAGAGTAATGGATTTTAATGGCAGCCATCTCCTTTTCCCACCGGATGTATTCCTCATCGGTGATCTGCAGTTGCTCGTCCACCACCGGTTCCGTTTCATCCGTAGAGGAAATCATCCGGTCAAATTCTCCCATATCCTCAATGCCTCCCACCAGACAGCGAAGCAGGAAACGGTCCCACAAGGCCTCCAGTCCCTGTCCCTGGGCAGGCAGTTCATTGGAAGCGGCAATCAGCCCTTTCAGAGGAACACGGATGGAAAACTGTCCGTTACGGTATATTTTTTCATTGATAATGGTGAGCAATGCATTCTGAATGGCCGGTCCGGCTTTCCATATCTCGTCCAGGAAAGCAATGGTGGCAGAAGGCAGATAACCATCGACAATACGCTCATACGTATCTTCGTCTTTCAGTTTGGAAATGGAGACAGGGCCGAATATTTCGTCCGGCGTACTGAATCGTGACATCAGATATTCAAATGCGGAAGCGTTGCGGAATGCCAGTTTCAGCCGGCGCCCTACCATACTTTTAGCTACTCCCGGAGGGCCTAAAAGGAAAATGCTTTCCCCTGCCACAGCCGAAAGCAGAGCCAGAGCCACAATATGCTCCTTTTCAAAAACCCTTTCATTCAGTTGTTGTAACAGAGATGCTATACGAGGTTTCAATGTATTCATAAAAATTATCGACTAATGATGATCAACTAGTGGTGCATTAACCACCAACCACTCCTTGTTTCTTATGCAAATATCTGAAAAAAGGATGTATTTCTCATTAGAATGTATTTTTTCTTTTTGCAGAATTGCTGTTTTTTCATGATAGATTGGATAAGTTACAGTGACAAGGTTTATATCTTACACAAGCATGTAGTATTTTCTCCACTAAATTGCCTACCTTTGCAACTTCAACAACAAACAATGATTCCAAATGAAAACAAACTTGCTTTCCTCCGATAAAGACCCGATGGGAACTGCCATCGCCGATTATTTCCACCACAACAAAGCAGATAAGTTACGTGTATTTTCCTCACAGTTCGAGGAAGACGAAATACCCGTGAATCAATTATTCCGCCCTTATGACGAAATGCCGGAACTGGAACAGATTGCCTTACAAATGGCCGAAGGAAATATTCTGGACGTAGGAGCCGGAAGCGGCTGCCATGCACTGGCCTTGCAAGAGATGGGAAAAGAGGTATGCGCCATCGACATTTCCCCCCGTTCTGTAGAAGTAATGGAAAAAAGAGGGGTAAGGAATGTCCGTCAGATGAATCTTTTCGATCCGCATTTTCTAGAAACATTCGATACAATCCTCATGCTGATGAACGGATCGGGCATTATCGGGAAGTTGGAAAATATGGCAGCTTTCTTTCAAAAGATGAAACAACTGCTTCGCCCCGGGGGATGTATCTTGATGGATTCCAGTGATCTCCGTTATCTTTTTGAAGATGAGGACGGGAGTTTCCTGATTGATCTGGCAGGAGATTATTATGGCGAAATAGACTTCCGGATACAATACAAAAATATAAAAGGAGATTCTTTCGACTGGCTTTATGTCGATTTTCAGACACTCAGCCTGTATGCTGCCGGGAATGGATTCGAGGCGGAGCTTATCAAAGAGGGGGAGCACTATGATTATTTAACCCGCCTTCGATGGAAGGGATGACACTTATAGAAAGATTCCGATAAACTTGTCGCATGATATTCAAATTCTTGGGGCAAGATGCTGCGTATCTTGCCCCAAGAAAAAAAATCAGGCCATTGAACCGCCTACTATATCCAACAGCTCATTGGTAATTGCCTGTTGGCGGCTCTTATTGTACATCACCGTCAGATCCTGCAACAAATCATTCGCATTGTCTGTAGCAATCTGCATAGCCATAGTGCGGGCGGCATGTTCGGAAGCATTCGAATCCAGTAATACCGTGAACATCTTCATACGGAGTACCTTCGGGAGCAATTCCCCCATCACCACATCTACAGACGGTTCCACAATATAATCGGGTATCCTGCCTTTGTCCTCCTCTTTCTTCTCTTGTGTCAAGTCTATCGGAAGATAGGTTTCACGCGTCAGGACCTGTACTGCTGTAGAACGGAAATGGTTGTACAGCAACTCCACCTTGTCTATGTCACGATGCAGAAAGCGCCTCATCAAGTCCTCTGCCAAGGCGGCAGCTTCCTGATAGGAAGGTTTATCCGCCATATGCTGGAAATCGCCTTCGGCCTTGAATCCCAATTTCTTCACACCTTCCGCTACCTTTCTGCCTACCGGGTATAAAAGCACGTTCTCCATACCCAGGGACTTGTATTCATCCAAAATAACCGTCAGATGCCTGATGATATTTGCATTGAACCCGCCACACAGACTGGTATTGGAGGCAAACACGACGATAGCCACACGCTTCACTTCACGTTTCACAATGAAAGGAGACTCCACCTCACTATCCGCACTCAGAAAATTGGTCAGGATGTGATTCAGCCTTCGTTCGTAAGGAAGCATGTTTTCTATGGCAGCCTGCGCCTTATGCAACTTGGCAGAGGCTACCATCTTCATAGCCGAAGTAATTTTCCGCGTATTATTTACTGAGGCTATTCTTCCTTTTACTTCTTTCAGTGATGCCATGACTATTCGTTCACTTTAAATGGTTGAGCCGTATCAGCTGCTACTTTCTCTATAATTGCAGTTACATCATCATTTATCACACCGCTTGACAATACATCAAGCACATCTTTCTGATGGTCGGCACGCATCATTTCCAGGAATGATTTCTGGAAATCCTGCACCTTATGCAAGGGTACATCACGCAGCAAACTATGTGTACCACAATAAAGGATGGCTATTTGTTCTCCGACAGGCATCGGACTGTACTGCGGCTGTATCAGCAACTGGTTGTTCTTACGTCCCCGGTCGATAGCCATTGCCGTTACAGGATCCATATCACTGCTGAACTTGGAGAAAGCCTCCAGTTCGCGATATTGTGCCTGATCGATCTTCAATGTACCTGCCACCTTCTTCATGCTCTTGATCTGGGCACTACCTCCCACACGGGATACGGAAATACCCACATTGATAGCCGGACGGAAACCCTGGTTGAACAAATCGGTTTCAAGGAATATCTGACCGTCTGTAATGGAAATGACATTGGTTGGAATATACGCGGAAACATCACCTGCCTGTGTTTCGATAATAGGCAATGCAGTCAGTGAACCACCTGCCTTTACCTTGCCTTTCAAACTGGGTGGAAGGTCATTCATCTGTTCGGCCACTTCCTGCTGGTTGATAATCTTCGCCGCACGCTCCAACAATCGTGAATGCAGATAGAAGATATCACCGGGATATGCCTCACGACCGGAGGGACGACGCAGAATCAAGGATACTTCACGATAGGCTACGGCTTGCTTTGACAAGTCATCATACACTACCAAGGCATCCCGGCCGGTGTCACGGAAATACTCTCCGATAGCCGCTCCGGCAAACGGAGCAAAATACTGCAATGCAGCCGGATCGGCAGCAGTGGCAGCTACCACTATGGTATAATCCATCGCACCGCGTTCACGCAGCGTATTCACCAGACTGGCTACAGTGGAACCCTTCTGACCAATAGCTACATAAATGCAATATACAGGTTTTCCCGCTTCATAGTTGGATTTCTGATTCAAAATCGTATCTATAGCGATAGAGGTTTTTCCGGTCTGACGGTCCCCGATAATCAACTCACGTTGTCCACGCCCGATAGGAATCATGGCATCCACAGACTTCAGCCCTGTCTGCAAAGGCTGGTTCACAGGCTGACGGAAGATCACTCCGGGAGCTTTACGCTCCAAAGGCATTTCGCACAGTTCCCCGCCAATCTGTCCGCGGCCATCCAATGGTACGCCTAACGGATCGATGACACGCCCTAACATACCTTCGCCCACATTAATAGAAGCAATGCGTTTGGTACGTTTCACCACCATTCCTTCCTTAATCTGATCAGTAGGACCTAGCAATACCGCACCTACATTGTCCTCCTCCAGGTTCATCACGATAGCCATGATACCGTTTTCAAACTCCAGCAACTCATTGGCTTCCGCGTTGCGCAGACCGTAAATACGTGCTACGCCATCGCTCACTTGCAGCACATTCCCCACCTCGTCAAATTGCAGGTGGGTGTCGATGCCTTTCAGCTGCTGAAGTAAAACTTCGGATACTTCGCTGGGTTTTATATTTTCAGACATAATCTTTTTACATTAAAAATTGAAAATTAAAAATTAAAGTCCGACCAGGTATTAACCTTAAATTAAAAACCAAAAGATACAAACTGATATACTTTTACTTTCTAACTTATAATTTTTAATTTTATACTATTCTTCTATTTTTAGCTATAAACTGTTGCTTTACCCGTTTTATCTGGTTAGCTACGCTCGCATCCAATCTGTAAGTTCCGATTTCAAAGATAAAACCACCTTCCAGTTTCGGATCTATTTTGGTTTTGAACTCTACAGTTCCATGAGTTTTCTCTACGACCAATGCCCGTATGCGGCTGACTACCTCTTCCGCTACCGGACAAACAGTCGTGATTTTACCGACGCTGATATTCTTCTGTTTCCGATAAAGGTCAATGTATGACATAATCATAAACTGCAAGAATTTCTCTCTTCTTTCCTCCAGTACCAATTCCACAAAGCGTTTCAATTCTTCGCTCACCTTACCTCCTCCGGCGGCTTCGCAAATCAGTTTCAACTTTGTTTCAGCAGGCAATACAGGATTATCCAATGCCTGTCGAAGTTCGGGGATTCTCGAGAAACTATCTGCCAATATTCCGGCTTCCTCATAAACAGTATCCTCTGTCCCCTTTTCGTCGGCATAGGCCAGCAAAGCCTTAGCATAACGCATTGAAATGACTCCTATATACATAACAATCAGTCTTTAGAAACAGTTAATTCATCCAGCAAACGGTCAATCATTTCCATTTGTTCTTTCTCATCATCGAGGTTCTTGCGCAAAACCTTCTCAGCAATGTCGACAGACAGTACAGCTACTTGGCGTCGGATGTCGCTGATAGCGCTGTCTTTTTCTGCCTGAATCTGCTTTTTCGCTTCATCCAGCAGTTTCTGTCCTTCAACCTGAGCCTGTGTTTTGGCTTCCTTCAGAATACGTTCGCGGGTTGCGACCGCTTCATTCAGGATGCGCGCCTGCTCCTCGTGAGCCTTAGCCAATATCATTTCACTGTCTGCTTTAATATTAGCCAATTGCTCATTGGCTTCACGTGCAGCAAGCAGTGACTTGTCTATATATTGTTTTCGCTCATCCACCATTCTGGTGATCACCGGAAAACCGTATTTTGCCAGAATGACAAAAACGATACCGAAAACGATGACCATCCAGAATAACAGACCGCTATCAGGTGTTAATAATGACATGCTAAATTAATTATAAGAACAAAGTTAATAAACAAACAATAATGGCGATCAGGGCCACACCTTCTACCAGCGCGGCGATAATAATCATATTCATACGGATATCTCCTGCCGCCTCCGGCTGACGGGCAATTGCCTCCATGGCAGAACCACCGATTTTACCGATACCGATACCTGCACCGATTACTGCAATAGCTGCTCCAAGTGCAGCACCTAATTTCCCTAAACCTGCCGCAGCAGCGGACTGTAATAAAACTGCTAGTAACATAATAGTTTGTTTTTTGAATTAATTATTTAATTTATTTCATTTCTTTTTCTTCACGCATCTCTTCTGTACGGGACAACCCGATAAAGACCGCGGACAACATGGTAAATACGTATGCTTGAATAAATGCGACCAATAATTCCAGCGCAGTCATAAAGATTCCGAATGCCACAGCAACAAATCCCATGGAACCATTGATCAGAGGTCCCATATTCGCCGTAATAAAAATGATGGATATCAAACTGAGAATAGCAGCATGACCGGCCATCATATTGGCAAACAAACGGATCATCAATGCAAATGGCTTCGTAAAGATTCCGAAAATCTCAATAATCGGCATCATCGGGAACGGAGCCTTCAACCACCAAGGAACATCAGGCCATAGAATCTCTTTCCAATATTCCTTGTTCCCCCATAGATTCACAGCCAGGAACGTACAGATAGCCAGCACAAAGGTAACGGCAATATTACCTGTAATATTCGCACCGCCGGGGAAGAAAGGAATCAATCCCATCAGATTATTGATCAGGATAAAGAAGAAAGCCGTCAGCAGATAAGGTGCATAACGCTTATAATCCTTACCGATACAACCCTTTATCACATCATCATTGATTGCCAGGATACAAGCTTCCATCATGCCCACCATTCCTTTAGGAGCTTCCTTTTCTACTGGATGTTTTTTGTACCAACGGGCACAACTCAACACTAGAATCACCAGAATGGCACTATTGACAAACAACCCGGTAACATTCTTTGTAATAGAGATATCCAAAGGTTTTACTTCGTTACCGCTAGCATCCTTTTCCACTATCTTACCTTTATATTCACCGTCTTTAGCAATGTACAGTCCTTCATACTCTCCGTTTCCTTCCTCAAACCTAGAAGAAAGAAAAGCGTGCCATCCTGTACTGCTTTTTACGATTACCGGCAGTGGTATAGCTATAGGTGTATCTCCTATGTCAGTGATATGCCATTCATACGAATCACCTATATGTCCGAAAACGATTTCATTTACGTCTACCTGCTGCTCTTTATAGTCAGTTTCCGACTCTTCCCGGGCATTGGCTCCTTGCAGAAAAGCGATCAGCAACATTAAAACCGTTCCTATATATCGTAAACTTCTCATATTACTTATACTTGTACCTATTACTTTTATGTTTTATCTCAAAATGAAAAAAGAAGCGGGTTTCAAAAATCAGAAAGATAATATAGAATACCATGTAAGTTCCTATAAATGACAGTACTTGATGTGCCACCGCCACTGCATAGACGGACATAATCAAGATGCTCAACATCATCTTCGTCACTTTCGCCACCAAGTAAACCGCCACCATTTTTTGCGGACTTACCCGATAACAGCATCCGAACATAAATATGTAAAAGAGGCCGAAAAGATAAAAAAATATCGGTATGGAGGGATACCAGGCAAAATAATACCTAGGCAACAAGGTGTGAAATACCAGGGCTCCTCCCCAACTCAATACAACCATTAATATGGTCAACGATATGATAAATTTTCTCTTTACGGCTAACAAAAACATAATTATGTATTAGATTTCCACACAGGCCGAAACTATATTGTCCCTCACCTCAACGAACCCACTCGATATTCCAATTGATTTCTCCAATTCGTCCTCCGTGTATTTTATCTCGCCTTTTATCAGTGATGATATCAGCGGAGCATGATCATACAGGACAGAAAAAGAGCCTAATTCCCCCGGTAGTGTCACTATTTCCACTTTGCCGTCAAACAAAGTACTTTCCGGAGAAACCACTATCAAATGAAGATCTTCATGATGTTCCATACTTACTTTTATTTCTTATGGCTGGCAGCATCCAGCAACTTCTTTCCCTTTTCTATTGCTTCCTCTATCGTTCCTACATTCAGGAATGCCTGTTCCGGCAAGTAATCCACCTCACCGTCCAAAATCATCTTGAATCCTTTTATCGTATCTTCGATAGAAACCATGACACCCGGCACACCTGTAAACTGTTCGGCTACGGCAAACGGTTGTGAAAGGAACCGCTGCACCCGACGCGCACGGTTTACAGTCTGACGATCTTCATCACTCAATTCATCCATACCCAAAATAGAAATGATATCTTGCAACTCCTTGTTGCGCTGCAAAATCTGCTTCACACGCTGAGCCACATCATAGTGCTCCTGCCCTACAATCAGCGGATCAAGAATACGTGAGGTTGATTCCAACGGATCTACAGCCGGATAAATACCCAGTTCGGTAATTTTACGGCTCAATACGGTCGTTGCATCCAAGTGAGTAAATGTAGTAGCGGGCGCAGGGTCTGTCAAGTCATCAGCAGGTACATACACAGCCTGTACCGAGGTGATAGAACCATTCTTGGTAGAAGTGATACGTTCCTGCATCTGTCCCATTTCCGTTGCCAGTGTCGGTTGGTACCCCACGGCTGACGGCATACGGCCCAACAAAGCCGAAACCTCGGAACCTGCCTGAGTGAAACGGAATATATTGTCGATAAAGAACAAAATGTCACGTGGTCCGTTGCTGTCACCGTTTTTGCGGTCACGGAAAGATTCGGCAACGGTCAGCCCCGAAAGGGCAATGGAAGAACGCGCGCCGGGAGGCTCGTTCATCTGTCCGTACACCAATGTGGCCTGTGACTTTTCAACTTCATTATAATCTACTTTGGAAAGATCCCAATGACCTTCTTCCATGCTTTTCTTAAATTCTTCTCCGTAGCGGATTACACCAGATTCAATCATTTCACGCAACAGGTCGTTGCCTTCACGTGTACGTTCACCGACTCCGGCAAAAACAGAAAAGCCGTTATGTTTCTTGGCAATGTTGTTAATCAGCTCCATAATAAGCACGGTCTTGCCTACACCGGCCCCCCCAAACAATCCGATTTTACCACCCTTTGAATAAGGTTCCAGCAAATCAATAACCTTGATACCTGTGAAGAGCACTTCCTGCACAGTAGACAATTCATCAAACTTAGGGGGCTCACGGTGAATGGGAAACGCCCCTTCCTTACTCAACGGGCGCATACCGTCCACAGCCTCACCTACTACGTTCATCAACCGGCCTTTAATCTGATTACCAACCGGCATAGTAATAGGATGTCCTGTCGGAATTACTTCCATACCACGTTGCAAACCGTCCGTACTATCCATAGCTACAGTACGCACTGTGTCTTCACCAATGTGTTGTTGAACTTCCACGACTAGAATTCTGCCGTCATTGCGTTTGATAGTCAATGCATCATGAATGCTTGGAAGAAGCAGATCGGTGTCGATGCCTTTGCCCTCAAAATACACATCGACTACCGGTCCGATAACTTGTGAAATATGTCCAATAATCTGTGACATAAGCTTCTATTTACTTTTATTTGATAATTTACCTTTTCTATATTAACAAATATCGCAGGCTTTTTGTTTACCTACCTTTTGCTTTATATGCGCAGCAAAGGTAAAGATTATCTCAGTAGATTGAACTTAAGCTAACATTTTTTACACATCAATACGACATTATTCCACCAAAAGAAGAAAAAAAGAACATTTCCGCTACTTTTTGTGCATTCCTTCACGAGATAACTGTTTACTTAAATTAGCAATTCCCAAAGCAACCACTGCTGTTACCGTAGCTGCATGCTCTTGGTATTCTGGTATATTCTTCGTATAAAGATCACGTTCCGTATGCCATATTTCCCCATAAGAGAAATTATATCCTTTTATGTCTTGTGTATTGAAACCAAAAGTAGGCACTCCTTCCACTGCAAAAACACTGGCATCCGTACCGCCGCTTTGAGTAGGACGTTTAAAGGGTTTCGCTACCTTTACCTCAAACGGATAATCCGCACAGATCTCTTTCACAGGCTTGCACACTTCCACAAAATCATCATACATAGCCTGAGGAACGGAGATTCCCACCGGTGGAGTCGGCCCTCCGTCCCGGTTGAACAGATTGGCAATCTTTCCCAATTCTTTTGCATGAGTCTTGACATATGCTTTTGCACCCAATAATCCAAATTCCTCTCCAGCAAAAGCCACAAACAGTATAGTACGTTTAGGTTTTGCACCGGAAAGTGCAATCATACGGGCAGCCTCCATCATAGGACCAATGCCTGTGCCGCAGTCTATACCACCGGTTGCCACATCATAAGAATCAAGATGTCCGCTTATAATAACATATTCATCCGGATATTTAGTGCCCTTAATGGATGCTACGACATTATGATATTTCACAGGACCTAGTTTGAAATGATTACGAATATCAAATTCCAGCCAAAAGTTCCGTCGTTCTTTCACCATCTGTTTAATAATCTTGTATTGATGTTCATCCAACTTGATATCACAGACTTCGGGCAAATTATCAAACGTAGTATGGGGATCATTCAATAAAGCACGATCATACAAAGCACGTAAAGGTACAGGTGCCGACTGAATAAAGCCAAGTGCTCCTGCCTCACACATCTCTTTATAAAATAGTCCCGGCATTTCACGCAAAGGCTTCATGGCATGTTTGGTTCCTTTGCTCCAATTCTCTTCCATCAAGGCAGCATTCTGCTTTTCTATTTCTATATTTTCAGCTTTGATAGCAGCTCTCAACGAATCTCCTTTAGCAGAACGGTCAACAGGCCAACCTACATTTTCACCTGAGATCAACACCCAAGCGCCTTTCAACTGATGTTTCATGCGGTCCAGCTCTTCTTGAGTACGGGGCTCTATCAAAACATGCCCGCGTTGCAGACCTTTAGTACCTGAAGTGTAGGATGGAGTGACAAAATGCAGATCCATTGCCTGATCTCCCCCGATTAAACGTCCGAACCATGGACCACGGTTAAAACCTACCGGCAGTTCTCCAGCTTCTTCCAAGCGTACATCAATACCCCATCGTTTATATTCACGCATCATCCACTCGGCTGCATTCTCATACGCATCCGAGCCTATAACTCTTCCCCCAAAACGATTGGTGAGAATATCCAACTGATGCATCACCCGGTTATCTGTTTGGCCCGTTTCAATGATTTTCTTTACGGCGGCAGGTTGGGCAAAAGCAGTTCCTGCATACAAAGAAGCAGCTATAACAGCTGCCATGCACATTTTGTTCATCATGGTATTTCTGTTTGTTAGTTGTTAACGATTACAAATATATAGCATTTTTTGGAACTTCAGCTATTAATTTCCAACAATTTATCAGGTAAAACCAAATATTTTTAAAGTCGTACAACACAAACAGTATTAAAATGAAAGCTTATTCAGCTTTCATTTCTTTCTCAAGGCTTTTGGCATACAGATTGTCAATGATACCATCAGACAGTCCAATGACCGGAACATAAATATATTCTGCATGCACTACTTCTGCAATTTTCAGAAAAATTTCCGCAGCAGGCACAATTACATCGGCACGGTCTTGCTTCAGACTGAATGCCTCTACCCTTTCCTCCGGAGTCAGCGGTTTCAACACATCATAAACCGTTTGCAACGAACTGACCGGCAAACGTTGCAATTTCTTATCCTTCTTATCTGCCAGGCGAAACAATTTATTAATATTCCCACCCGATCCGATGATATTGATCGCGGCAACACCTTCCGTCACTTTCATAAGCTCTTCTTCCATTTGCTGCCAAGTTCCTTCTTTAACAGCATTACTCAGCATACGCACCGTACCGATGTTGTAAGACACCGACCATACCAACTCACCGTTAGTCAACAGATTGATCTCTGTACTGCCACCACCCACATCCACATACATATAATTACCCTGACGGTCTTCCATACACTCTATATGATTATTATAAATCATTCGAGCCTCTTCCTGACCATCAATTATCTCAATGCGGATACCTGTATCCTTTTCGATTTTCTTGATTATCATCCTCCCGTTACGCGCGTCCCGCATAGCCGAAGTAGCACATGCCCTGTAATCATCCACATCATAAATTTTCATCAACTGACGGAAAGCCTTCATCAAACGTCTCAGCTTATCCACTTTCTTCTCGGACAATTCACCTATGGAGAAAACATCGAACCCTAGTCGTAGGGGTACGCGAAGCATCATCACTTTTTTAAATTTTTTCTCCTGCACAGCCTCTCTGTCAATGCTTTTTATCAAAAGGCGCACAGCGTTAGAACCAATATCAATAGCTGCATAATTCACTTTTCCCATCTTAATCCTTTATTCTGTTTTCATTTAAATAATATTTGTATAATTCCTCCTGCGAACGGAAAGCTGTTTTATCTTCCGATATCCAAGGACGATTCTCTCCTGTTCCGTCCACCACCCGTCCTTGCAGAGTATCTTTCAAACCATATTCCACTACCCGCTTCAAGTCTGCCTTTATTTCCGGATCGTAAACGGGGGCAATCACTTCCACCCTGTTATCCAAGTTGCGCGGCATCCAGTCAGCCGAACCGATGAACATTTTCTCATCACCACCATTGGCAAAAATAAAAATACGCGAATGTTCCAGATAACGGTCTATAATGCCATTGATACGAATTGCATCACTCACTCCCGGCACTCCCGTAATCAGTGAACAATTACCACGAACCAGCAAGTCTATCCGAACACCATGCGAAGATGCTTCATACAGTTTCTTCACCATTACCGGATCAGTAATATGATTAATCTTTATCAAAATGTAAGCAGGTTTTCCGGCCTGCTTGTTCTTGATTTCTTCATTAATAAGACGGATAAATTTTTGCTTCATCTCATTAGGAGATACCAACAGTTCTTTGAAGCGAACAGGAGAATAAGGGCGTTCTATAAAATCAAAGACCAAACTCACGTCACGCGTCACATTCTTAGCAGCCGTCATCAGCATATAATCAGTGTACATACGGGCGTTACCTTCATGAAAGTTTCCTGTACTGATACAAGCTATATCCGCACCTGTTTTCATGGATATATAGGTAATCTTAGAGTGTACCTTCAGTCCCTCCACCCCAAATATCACACGGATACCGGCATCCTGCATTTTCTTTGACCAATCTATATTGGAAGCCTCGTCAAAACGTGCCAGCAATTCAATAACTACTGTTACTTTCTTTCCATTGCGTGCCGCATTAATCAATGCTTTTACCACTTTCGAATCTTTAGCCAAACGATAGAGGGTTGTCTTGATACTTTTTACTTCTTTATTAATCGCCGCTTCCTGCAATATACGGATATAAGAATCGAAACTATGATAAGGCACATGAATAAAACGATCTTTCCTACGGATCAGCTCCAACATGCCAACGTTACCCGAAAGCTCATTTTTCAAAACAGGAGTCCATTCAGGGTATTTCAAATCTTTCCGGCCACAGTCTGGAAAACGCATCAGGTCCTTATGGTTATGATATTTTCCACCGCCCAATACTGTATCCAACTTATCCAGATTCAACTTGTTCATGACACGTTTTAAAAGATCTTTAGGCATATTGGCATCATAAATAACCCGTAAAGGCTCACCTCGTTTGCGACTCTTTACTCCTTTAGAAATTTTCTGCATCATTCCGTTACGCAGATCATTGTCTATTTCCATCTCCGCATCTTTGGTAAACTTGAAAGCATACGCTTCAAAATGTTTATAGTTCATACCATGAAATATCAATGGTAAACAATAGCGTACCACATCATCCAAATACATCAGGTAATTTTTGCCATTCTTATCCGGCAGACGGATAAAACGCCCTGCCTGTGCTACAGGCAGCTCTATAATTGCATATTCTCCAACTTTATGTCCTTCTTTCCTCATCTTTACAGCCAAAAAGATATTTTCATCCGCTTCGTTACCCAGTTGTTTTACTGATTTCAGCCAAACAGGACTAATAAACCCATTCAGCCGTTGTTGATAAAAAGAAGCGACAAATAACTGTTGTTCCTCATCCAGTTGTACATGATTGACTAAACAAATATTTTCTTTCTCCAATTCTGCTGTTACCTGCTTGATCGCACCTTCATATTCTTTGGAGTACCTGTTGTTCAGTTTATTTATCTGTTTAATCAGTATTAATGCTTCTTCCCGTTCGGAATGCGCCGCTTTATCTTCGCACTCGGCCACCCGGCTTTGAGTAGCTACACGTACTCTGAAAAATTCGTCCAAATTATTAGAATAAATTCCTAAAAAACTCAACCGTTCCAGTATAGGAACACGTTCTTTCATGGCTTCCTGCAAAATGCGACGATTAAAATACATCCAACTGATATCTCTCGGCAGATAATATTTATCTTCCTTTTTCTTCTTCTCCATACGGTTTTAATATTTTTAGCAAAAATACGTCATACACATTACAACAACATGTCAATATAATTACAAATCAATAACAATAAAAAAGTCACAGCCGACGCATACAGCCATGACTTAAAGAAAGTTCTTATAAGAAATTCAAATAAACTCTTCAACCAAATACATCTCATTAAATAAAACTTGTTGATAATTGGAAGAATCACTCTCCAACAAACTCAACAATGTATATTCAGCTCCACGTACCCAATACACAAAATCACGATTGGGATGGTAATCCTTCGCAAAATCCAGCAACTGTTGCAAATTAAAATCTGAGGAAATGATACCCGCACCGCTTTTTTCGGCATCATATGCATTACAATCCTGTTCTATATGGGCAGGAACCATCAGAATAGGCTTGCCTAAATACATGGCCTCACACACCGATTCAAATCCGGCAGTACTGGCATAAGCCTTGCATCCCGCCATCTGCCTCAAAAATTCCACATCATCCAGTTGATAAAAGCTCAATGTATTATCCACTCTCTTCACCGGTTCCTCCTCCCACTGGTCCCAAAAGAAACGAAGCGGTACCCCGGGATGTTGCCTGTGCCATTTCATTACATTTTCACTGAAACCCGCATTAACCATATAGCCATGTATATAGTCACCGGAATAAGGTTCATGTAAAGTCACTTCCTTACGCAACAAGGGAGGAATCACACGGATATGATTCTGAGGATCATCGTTCATGTGGCGAAAAGAAAGAGCCAAACGTTCCTTCGCCCCCAAGCTGGTCAGTACGGTAAAAAACTTCAAAAGAGCCAAGCTTACTTTATCAGCCTTCGGAAATTCAAAACTTTTATGCAAGAACAGATATTGATGTCCTATGCAGATTTGCGGAACAGAGGGACGGAACAGGAAATAAGTCAGTCCGGTCAGCAATTCATAGAAATTGATAACCCTGTCCGCACCACTGGCCTCGATACGCTGACGAATGTAGTTAATGCTATTGATATACACAGGAAGTTTCACTAGATTATACGCTACGCTCCGCATCAAACTCACCCGTTTGTTGGCTGGTGTAGGCAGAAAATTAGGACTGACAAAACGTTTTACGGGAGCATGGATGTTACGATTGAAAAATCCCGGCAAGCGGCGCGAACTACTTTTACCTACCAGTACTTCCACTACTTCGTGACCGTTCCGGCGCAATATTTCCTCCAACGTAATGGCTTGAGTAAGATGTCCTCTCCCCTCACCCTGTACTATAAATAAAAATTTCATGAGGCTGTATGTATTAGGGTAAACTCTTTATTTTCTTCATTCTCATCAGCTAGTACATGATGGTATTCCATGATATTCCAATTCCCGTCCGCATCCTCAGTCAGTGCCGAAAGGCTTTCTACCCAATCGCCCGAATTCAGATAATGAATACCATCATAATAGGTATTAGCCGGATGATGGATATGACCACAAATCACTCCGTCACATTTACGTACACGTGCAAACTCCACCAACACTTTCTCAAAGTCCGATATATAGGAAACAGCCGACTTTACTTTTTGTTTGACGGCCTGTGACAGAGAATAATACGGTTTCCCCCGTTTGGTACGATATTGGTTATAAAAGCGGTTCACCCATAAGAGGAATGTATAACCTGCATCACCCAACCGGGCTAACCATTTCATCTGTGTAGTAACCCGGTCGAATATATCGCCATGTGTCACATAATAACGCTTTCCATGTGTTTCAAGGATGTATTCTTTGACGATTTTTACGTTATAGAATGTCATAGGGACCAAGCCGTCCAGGAAATCATCGTGGTTGCCACGCACATAAATTACTTCAGTACCGAAGTTCTCCATCATTTTCATGATAACCTTAAAGAAATCAGTATGTTTTGCTTGCCACCTCTTAGTACCCGCCTTACGCAAATGCCAACCATCTATAATGTCTCCGTTCAATATCAGACGGTCACAACTGACAGATTTCAGAAAGTTACTGACCTCAATTGTTTTGGAATGAGAGGTTCCCAGATGGATATCCGACAAAACCACTGTAGGATAATACGTTCTTAGATGCATATCTTTATTATTAAAACTATGCAAATATCCATGTTATCTGTTACAAGATCGTGTCGGCAAAATTACTATGCTATTAAAATCAATGAAAAGACAGGCCGTTTCTTCATGGAACAAGAAACGGCCTGCAAAGCTTCAGTTTATCATACATAAACCATACTTCAATCTATAACTAACAATTAATTGTCAATATCAATCACATTGAACTGCATATCAAACTTTATCTCCCAACCATTAGAAAGTTTCACTTCATAGTCATGCTTGTCCCTCTCGATCTTGAGCATCTTGGCATCGGGGTAATTCGTAGCAACGTACTTTTTTATTGCTTCAGGAACCACAGCGACAGGTACAGCGCTGTATTTGCAATTCACTTCTGTCCAAACACCTTTCTTATCGAATTCCAGTTTGTCTCCATTGGTAAAAATCACATCATAGCTTTTATCAAACCAGTCCGTTTCCATTTTAGCCATCGCCACCTTATTATTGGGGAAATGAGTTTTGATAAAAGTTTGTGCAGTCTGAGGCAATTGGTTTACTTGAATAGGTTTGTCATCATCCGCCCATACCACTGTTTGCAACGTAAATAAGCACACTAACAATAATAATACCTTTTTCATAATCGTCATTTTTTTTATTTGGTTCTACATTCTGTTTTCTGATGCAAATATGCAGGGAGATTCTGAAAAGAATTTGAAATTCTGAAAAAAACACGATTTTTTTTCATTGATTATGAGTGGATGCGTAAAGTGTAAAACAATGCTCCCCGCTCTTATATTCATAGCAAAGCCTGAGAGCCTGCATTTTACATATCGTATCTGCTATTGCCAAACCTAGACCGGTAGAGCCTTCTTTTTTCTTTCCTTGATAAAAACGCTCAAAAATACGCCGGGCATCCAGCGGTTGTGCCGCCCCTGTATTGCAGAACATCACACTGTGGGGAGTAATGACAATCCGGATGTGTCCACCGTCCATATTGTGTACAAAAGCATTCTTCAACAAATTGGTAAGCAACACCACTGCCAATGTTTCATTTATCGTAAGATAGAAAACACCTTCTTCCTCTATGCTTGTTATGATCTCACGATATTGATACACTTCTTTATAGTCCTCCAGATATTGCCTCAATAATTTATTCACTTCTACTTGGACAGTATCCGTAAATTGACCGTTCTCTATCTTCGAAAGCAATAACAAAGACTTGTTCAACTTCGTTATATGTTCCAAAGTCTGGTGGGTTTTCATCAACTCCTCCAATTGGCTTTCTGAAAGATTTTCATCCTCCATCAGCATCTCCAACCGATTACGACAAATAGCCAGTGGTGTCTGCATCTCATGAGATGCATTACCAATAAATTGTTTTTGCTGTTCGAACATCTGCTCACTGCGCTCTGCATAACGAACAGCCGCTTCATTTAATTTTCTGAATTCTGAAACCCGGGTATTATTTTGTAAAGGCTCGTTTACCTTACCGATACGATATTTATCCAACCAATGAAGCAATACATAAAGAGGACGCATATTCCGATAAAACACCCACACATTAATAACAATTATAGTCAATAATAAAGCGATATAAAGAAAAATAATCCAACCTGCCATAGCATCTTTCAAATCTTCTTTTTCTATAGAAGGAGTCGCTACCGTCAATTCAAAAAACTTTTCGCCATCATCCTTAAAAATGGTCGTAAGGATTCGTGCAGGTTCAGTTTCATCTTTTTCAGGAATATAAACCATAGAATCTTTATAAATGATATCATCACAAGATCCTGCATATTCCTTCGTCACTTCACGCAGGAAATACTGATTGTTGGAAGCTGTATTTTTAGAAGGAAGCTCCTCTCCCGCCAATGCACGTATGATGATAATTTCCGAATAATCCTCCAATGAGTCATCCACTTCATCATTCACCTCATCCATTACAGCAAAATAGAAAAGGATGGCCCAGCCGGTCAATAAAACCGACAACACCAACGATATACGGATAATGATATAATAAATCAGTTTCATTTATTCCACTACCATTTTATATCCAAAACCATAAACAGCCTTCAGTTCAGGAGTAGCTCCAGCCTCTTTCAATCTCTTTCGTAAATTCTTGATTTGGGCATAGATAAAATCAAAATTATCGACTTGATCTATATGGTCGCCCCATACGGATTCGGCAAGTGTGCTTTTATTAACCAATCTGCCGGGACGGTTCATAAAATAAACCAGAATATCATATTCCTTACGGTTCAGTTCAAGCTTCTTTCCAGCTACGGTCACCCCATATTTATCGGGAAAAATTTCTATATTTCCATATTTGATACTATTTTCCCCACCTTGCTGATGACGGCGTATCACGCTTTTGATACGTGCATTCAGTTCCACCAAATGAAAAGGTTTAGGCAGATAATCATCGGCTCCGAGCTCCAATCCTAGCACTTTGTCTTCTATAGAGTCTTTGGCTGAAAGAATGATCACATTTTCCCGTTTATGCATTTCTTTCAACTTTTCCAACAAATCCAGGCCACTGCCATCCGGCAACATAATATCCAGCAAAATGCAGTCATAATCATAATCCTCTATCTTTTGTAATGCGGTACGGTAATCGGCAGCAATTTCCACCACATAACGCTCCTTTTCCAATGAGCGCTGAGTCACTTCACGCAAATTAGCATCGTCTTCTACTAATAGTATTTTCATAAGTCCAACTTTTGGTTCTTAAAGACAAAGAAACAAGATAATTCTGAAAAAACACTGAAATAAGAAAAAAAACGAAGAAGCCATACAATTTTTTCCATCAACCAACTAATAAACAACAAATATCAAACTAAAAACCGTTATCAACTATACAATCAGCCCCCTGCATCTACCACAACAAGATGCAAGGGGCCACACACAACTCTCTCTAATCAAACCCTAATTATTTGATTTCCATTTGAGAAAAATCCATTTGACTCAAGCCTACTGGTGACGGTGTTTCTTTTAAATCAAAAGAGACTTCCTTTTCACCATTTTTAGCCGAGTTTATTTTTACCTTTATACCCTTTGTTTCCGATGTTATTTTCAAAGATTTCAAATTAAAAGATACCGCACCGTTTCTCCAATAACCAGTAGTATCAGCATACGTATTGTAACGATACTCTAAATGAATATAGCCATCCTGGACGGGCGTAATTGTAGTGTTCTTTACCAAACTAACCAAATGTTTCATTTTAGAAGGCATGTTCTGATTAAAGATAATATTTAAATAACCACCACTAATCCACATATTACCTTCAAATATATCTACAGGATCATTTCCAAACTCTTCTTCATTCTCTGCTGTCAGCTCCTCTATAGGTTTAGTTAGAATTTCCTTTATACTCAACACTTTGACTGAGCAATCATATCCTTCCGGATAATTATCATACAAAGGATTGAAATAAAGAATAACCCGTTGTCCATCTATCGGGGAATACCAAAAATAATCAGTCGTTGCAGGCCAGATTTGTCCCCATCTGTCACCTGTAAAGTCATAAACATGGGCACCTTTCACATTTACAGTAGCCCAATCCACTGCCACATCACCAAGAGAGTAACCATCATCATCATCACATGATTGGAAAGTGACTCCCATAACTGCCAGGAATGCTAATAATAAAAGGTTCAACTTTTTCATAACTATAATGTATTAATCTATTTTCTACTTTTAAAAGTAAGAAAGAGATCGAATACTGCATATCATCCATTAATATTAACTTATTTTCAGTAAAAGTCTTGTAGAAAAACCAGATTCATCAAGGAAATAATAGAAACTTCCCGATTCGTCACGAACCGGGAAGCTTAAAACTGAGTTATATACAGATTTTCCCATTCAGGGGGAACATGGCTTTTCAGCCTTGTTTTGTTAAGGCAAATGGTTATATATTTTAAAGTTTAGTTTTTAGTGTATTACATTAATTTACATAACAAAAAATATGCCATGGGGCACATCGGCATCCAATACTCTAAAAATCAACAAAATAACCATTATTTCATTTTTCACATTATGTAGAAATACCACAATTTCATTCCACAATTTTGTAGAATTAATCCCCGTTTTTAAAATATATCTTTATCTTTGTAGAATTGATTACTCACTAAACAATATAATTACTATGAAAAAAAGACATTACGGAATGCTTTCATTGGCACTTACTTCATGCTTGGCTGTTCATGCGGAAAACAAAAATCAAAATACAGACAAGCCCAATGTTATCTTCATCTATGCTGATGATTTAGGATATGGTGACTTGGAGTGTTATGGAGCAAAAAACGTACAAACTCCAAATGTCAACCGTCTGGCATCCGAAGGGATACGATTTATCAACGCACACGCTACCGCCGCTACCAGTACCCCATCCAGATATTCCATGCTGACCGGAGAATATGCATGGCGTAAACCCGGAACAGATGTAGCTGCCGGCAATGCAGGAATGATTATACGTCCCGAGCAATATACTATGGCAGATATGTTTAAAAGCTCCGGCTATGCCACAGGAGCATTTGGCAAATGGCATTTAGGATTAGGTGATAAAACTGCACAACAAGACTGGAATGCTCCTCTCTCTGCTTCTCTAGGTGATTTGGGGTTTGACTATTCCTATATCATGGCAGCCACAGCCGACCGGGTTCCCTGTGTATTTATCGAGAATGGCCAAGTAGCCAATTATGATCCTTCAGCTCCGATAGAAGTAAGCTATATAAAAAATTTCCCCGGTGAACCTACCGGAAAAGACAACCCTGAACTTTTATATAATCTGAAACCGAGTCACGGTCATGATATGTCTATCGTGAACGGTATCAGCCGAATCGGTTATATGAAAGGAGGTGGCAAAGCATTATGGAAAGATGAAAATATAGCCGATTCCATTACCGCACATGCAGTTGATTTTATCAAACAACATAAAGACGAGCCTTTCTTTATGTATTTCGCCACTAATGATGTGCACGTTCCCCGTTTTCCACACAATCGTTTCCGTGGTAAAAACAAGATGGGACTGCGCGGTGATGCTATCGCACAATTTGACTGGAGTGTAGGTCAGTTACTCGAAGCCCTCGATAAAATGGGATTAACCCAGAACACATTAATTATTCTTTCCAGCGACAATGGACCGGTAGTAGACGACGGATATGATGACAAGGCAGAAGAGTTACTGAACGGGCACGAACCTGCCGGCAACCTGAGAGGTGGAAAATACAGTGCATTTGAAGGGGGGACTCGTGTTCCTGTAATTGTACACTGGCCTAAAGCCATCAACAAGCCGGAAGTCAGCGATGTGCTTATTTCGCAAATAGACTGGCTGGCATCACTAGCTTCTCTGGTAGATGCCCGTATTCCGAAAGGAAGTGCTCCCGACAGCTACAACCGATTAGCAAATCTATTAGGACAAGACAAAACAGACCGCCCATGGGTTATTGAACAGGCATCCAATCACACCCTATCCGTGCGTACTAAAGATTGGAAATTTATTGAAGGCAGCGATGGTCCTAAAATGATTCCATGGGGTCCGAAAATTGAAACTGGTTATTTAGGTATTCCCCAGTTATATGATATGAAACAAGCAGGTGAAAAGGTGAATTTAGCGACTGAACATCCCGAAAAAGTATTCGAATTACAACAAATATTGAGAAAAGTACGAGATAAAAGTATTCAGATGAAGTAACATGCTGAATACACACCAACCCAATATTTCCAAAAGGGTGAATCAAGACAAAAGAATCACATAAAGGGTCTTGAATTCACCCTCTTTTTTAATCAAGAAAATTTCAATATGGTCCTCATTTCAAAAGAACCAATCCTTATAGACAAAGATCCTTTTCTTTAAAGTCAAAGTATTTATAACAAAACACCTTGAACACTTTCACAAGAATGGGTTACACACAAAAACTCTCAAAGATACAAGATACGTTTTTCCACTTTACCCATAAAAAAGAAATCTCAATTTATTTCTTTATTTTCCCTTCATTCACCAGTTCAGACAGCGCCCTGGCCAATGACGGACGAGTAACTCCCAGCTTCTGCGCCACCTCCTGCTGATTATGAATAACAGAATGTGTTTCTAGATATTTCAACAAACGAGTCTTTAAATTCAACAAAGCAAACTCATTCAATTTCCTGCTTAAAAAGACACTCCTGTCCGAAATATCCTTCAAAAAATTCTGCATCATCAATGGATGCAAACGCATAAATTCTAAAAATCTTTCTTTACCTATTACAAAAACCTCACAAGGTCCTATTGCCTCTACATTAACGGGAAAACGATTTTCAGTGGCAAAAATAAAAGCCGAAGCCAGCAAGTTAGGAGCTCCAATTTCTTCTACCGTCAGTTCTTTCCCTTCATCATTTATCATTCCCGCCCGTACACTTCCCGATGCAAGAATGTACAGCCCTTTACATAAGTCACCTTGCCGGGCAATGATATCACCCGGTTCAAAGTGCTTCAAACTATTCGGAAGTCCGAATAGGAAAGCAACCAATTCTTCCTCTTTCATTCCCCGGAAAGGAGCCATCTGCAATAATCCTGTCAGTTCCATCCTACTTTCTTTTAACTGTTATTTGTATCCGCTGTAACATATGGTACAACTTAAAAGACGAAAACCGTCTACTTTTGCACAAAAGTAATAGAAATCATTAAAATGAAAAAAGATATGGAGAATAACATGTTTTGTTTCCAATGTCAGGAAACGGCCAAAGGTTTCGGTTGCACCTTAAAAGGTGTTTGTGGAAAAAATGCAACTACAGCACGTACCATGGATTTATTGCTCTTTGTAGTACGAGGAATTTCTGTTGTGGCGGATCAATTGCGCCAGCATTCCCTCCCCGTTGAAAAAGAAGTGGACAATTTCATTGTAGACGCCTTATTCTGTACCATTACCAATGCCAATTTCGATGACGAAAGCATTACGAAACGCATTGACAAAGGATTAGCAATACGTGATGACCTTAAGCATCAAGCCTCTGCCAAGGACATTCCTCTGCCGGAAGCCGATGAATTAAATTGGAAAGGCAGCCACGATGAATATGATGCAAAAGCCGCAACAGTCGGCGTATTACGTGAACAAAACGAGGATCTACGCTCTTTAAAAGAACTGATTATGTATGGTCTGAAAGGAATGGCTGCTTATCTGGAACATGCCATGAGGTTAGGACATAATGACGAAAGTATTCATCGTTTCATGCAGAACACCATCGCACAAATTACAACAAAATCTTTATCGGCTGATGAACTGACTGTATTAGCACTGAAAACAGGTGAAATAGGCGTTCGAACAATGGCTCTGCTCGACAAGGCAAATACTTCCAGGTATGGCAATCCGGAAATTACCCATGTAAATATAGGAACAGGTACTCGCCCCGGTATTCTGATAAGCGGACATGACCTGCATGATCTGGAAGAATTGTTGGAACAAACCAAAGACAGTGGCGTGGACGTATATACTCACGGTGAAATGCTTCCTGCACATTACTATCCGGCATTTAAAAAATATACACATTTTGCAGGAAACTATGGAAATGCCTGGTGGAAACAACGGGAGGAGTTTACCTCGTTCAATGGTCCTATCCTGTTCACAACCAACTGCATCGTTCCCCCTCTGCCCAATGCCACTTATAAAGAACGCATGTTTACCACTAATTCTACCGGATATCCCGGCTGCAAGCATATTACAGCAGACGAGAAAGGACATAAGGACTATACTGAAATTATAGAAACAGCCAAACAATGTGCCGCACCGACAGAAATAGAACATGGAGAAATCGTTGGTGGTTTTGCCCATAATCAGGTATTACAACTAGCAGACAAGGTCGTAGAAGCGGTAAAGAGCGGAGCTATCCGTAAGTTCATCGTCATGGCAGGTTGTGACGGACGTATGCGCAGTCGTGATTACTACACCACTTTTGCCGAGATGCTCCCCAAAGACACAGTCATTTTGACTGCGGGATGTGCTAAATATCGTTATAACAAACTAGGGTTAGGTGACATTAATGGCATTCCGCGTGTTTTAGATGCAGGACAATGTAACGATAGCTATTCATTGGCAGTCATCGCCCTCAAACTGAAGGAAGTATTCGGGCTACATGACATCAATGAACTGCCCATTATTTACAATATCGCCTGGTATGAACAGAAAGCGGTAATCGTATTGCTGGCATTACTCAGTTTGGGAATAAAAGAGATTCATCTCGGTCCCACCTTACCCGCATTCCTCTCGCCCAACGTGACGAAAGTACTGGTCGAAAACTTTGGAGTAAGCGGTATCGGTACAGTAGAAAGTGATATGAGAAAATGGGGATTAACGAACGAATAAACGGAATAATTATGAAACAGAAAAATTACCATTCATGTACAGTCGGACAAATTGTAGCCGGCAACTTTGATACAACCAAAGTATTCTCCCGTTACCATATTGATTTTTGCTGCCATGGCAATACTCCGTTTGCAGAAGCCTGCCGGAACCGTGGTATTGATCCCGAAGCAGTAGCACATGAATTAAATGAATTACAAGAGAATACGGTTAGTAATGCTCCTGACTTTGCCGGATGGCCCATCGATTTATTAATAGACTATGTATTGAAAATACACCATCGGGGAATCCGTGCCAAAGGTCCGCAAATAGAAGCATTATTAACCAAAGTAACCGAAGCGCATTCAAAGAATCATCCAGAGTTACTGCAAGTCCAGGCACTGTTCCGCGACTCGCTTCTTGATTTGGAAAATCATTTATCAAAAGAAGAGAATGTATTATTTCCTTATGTTTATGAAATGTTCCAAGCCAAAGAGGAAGGCTTGAAAGTAGCTAAATTCCATTGCGGCACCATTCTGTATCCCATCGAAGTGATGGAAGATGAACATAATCACGAAGGAGAACGTTTTGAAAAAATCTCTTCATTAACCAACGGATTCACCGCCCCTGAAGATGCTTGTGCCAGCTTCCGCTTGGTTTTACAACAATTGAAACAATTTGAAGAGGCATTACATGAACATATCCACCTGGAAAACAATATCATTTTTCCCAGAGCATTAGAATTGGAAAAGAAGGAAGCCATCTGATAACTACACCATGACACTTCCATTCACAAAAGTGCCCAAAGTGAAATAATGCACAAATCACTTTGGGCATCTTCATGTATTATAACCCACGCTCCACTATATAATCTTGTCCCTGTTCTGTCATCAAGTCATATTCATACACCTTATACAAAGCAGGGTATTGCGGGTTTATCTCCTTGGAAACCAAAGGCTCTTTGATATCTGCCTGCATATAATATTCATTCGGATTCTTACCTTTTGCCTCTTTTAATCCAACCCCACGCAAAGGAACATACGAACGTAAACGCAAATTACCTCCCAAACGGGAATGAATCTTCGCTTTATCCAGCTGCACGCCATTCCAGTTCATATCCACCACAAATCCTCCACGGGCAACCAGTCCTTGCACACTTCCTGTGGCCCAGGCATCCGGAAGAGCCGGAAGCAAATGTACAGCTCCGTCATGGCTCTGCAACAACATTTCAGCCACACCGGCAGTATAGCCAAAGTTGCCGTCAATCTGGAAAGGCGGATGAGCATCAAACAGATTAGGATAAGTCCGTCCTTGCGGATAAGCCTCTTTCACTTCATCTCCAGGCAGCAGCTTCAACATATTATTAATAATCCGGAACGCATGATTACCGTCCAGCAAACGGGCCCACAGATTAACTTTCCAGCCAATGGACCAACCGGTAGCTTCGTCGCCACGCTGTAACAACGTATTTTTAGCTGCCTGGAAAAGCAAAGGATGGGTGTAAGGAGATATCTGATTACTAGGGAACAATCCATATACATGAGAAATATGGCGATGCTTGTCATTCGGATTATCCAAGTCTTCCAGCCATTCCTGTAACTGATTGTATTTCCCGATCTGCATCGGGGCCAGACGATTTAACATAGACTGCAAAGAATCTTGATAAGAAGCGGACATTTTTAGAATTCTTGACGCATGCAATGCATTGCTAAGCACATCGAAAATTATCTGATTATCCATCGTACAACCTGCCACAATCGTTGAAGCTTTTTTAGTATCCTCTCCCGAAGGTCCATGTTCCGGAGACATGGACGGAGCAGTCACCATCCAACCGTATTCAGGATGTTCAGTCAAATAATCAAGATAAAAATCAGCAGCTCCTTTCAATGCCGGATAGGCTTCGGAAAGAAACAGCTTGTCCCCACTATATAAATAATGCTGCCACAAGTGGGTAGTCAACCAAGCACCTCCCATGGGCCATGTACCATAAAACGCCTTATCCACCGGACCGGTGGCACGCCATATATCTGTATTGTGATGAGCCACCCATCCGTTGCATCCATACATAGTCCGTGCCGTTTCCCTGCCGGTAACTGACAATTCTTTCACCATTTCGAACAAGGGCTGGTGCGTTTCACTCAGATTGGTCACTTCAGCCGGCCAGTAATTCATTTCCGTATTAATATTGATGGTATATTTTCCATCCCATGGAGCAGCCAGTTTATTATTCCATATACCTTGCAAATTGGCAGGCTGACCTCCCGGCTGGGAGGAGGAAATAAGCAAATAACGTCCATACTGAAAAAGCAACACCGCCAAAGAAACATCCTTACCCTCATTGAACAGTTCGATGCGTTTGACAGTTTCCAGCTTAGCCCGCTCACTGGTTCCCAAATCCAATCTTACACGGTCAAACTGCTCTTTATAAAGAGCTATATGCTCCTGTAAAACCTGACTATAAGGGCGTCCCAATGCCAGAGACAGATATCCGGACGCTTTTTTACTCTCATTGCCACTTATATCGTGATAATTAATAAAATTCGTACCCGATGAAACATACAGAGTAACACTGTCCGCTCCTTCCACTGTAATGTTTTGGTCATCAATTTTCACCTTACCCCCATCCACATCAGCCTGTGTCTGTGTTTCCATACGAATCAATCCTTTCACTCCCTCATGATCCCTACCCTTTCCGGTCAGAACCAATTTCTTTCCTTTCCTGCTGACTTTATGCTCCAATGGCGACACATATCCGACCTTAAAATTCAGTTTCCCCGGCCGGTCTGCTGTCAAACGGACCACTACCACCTTATCAGGAAATGATGCAAAAACTTCACGTTGAAAAGTCACGCCATCCACTTTGTAACGGGTAGTAGCCACCGCACGTTCCAAATCCAGATCACGATAATAATCGGTAACCTTTTCATGTCCGGGGGTTTCTATAATCAAACTGCCGATTGTCTGATAGGGCATACCATGCTTTCCGGCATAAAAGTTTTCTTGAATCAAGTTCTGAGCCTCCATGTTTTTTCCGGCGAAAATCAGTTCACGCACTTGGGGCAGACTTTCCAATGCTTCCGGTTTGTCATTCCGGTAGGGACTGCCTCCCCACATGGTTTCATCGTTTAGTTGAAGTTCTTCACGGGCCGTTCCGCCATATACCATCGCTCCCATCCGGGAATTGCCGACCGGAAGCGCTTCCACCCACGTTCCGGCAGGTTGCTTATACCACAATTTCAGATCACCAGCCTGAATAGATAACGAAAAAGACAATAAAATGCCTGCTAATAATGAATAAGTTTTCATGGTTAATAGATATTGTATAATGTACAAATATAATTCTATTAACCATACAAACGAAAAGACAGAAGCATTTTATTGTCTAAAAAACAATTATGATAAAGAAAAGACCAAATATTACACCTCCTCCCTATCTGATAACCGGAATCACATAATCGTATTTTCTCAATATTTCCGTTACAGGAGACAGTGGAAGCAAGTCAGGGCGGGGAGATATAAAAGACTTGCTGTCGATAGCCGAGCAATGCCGGGAAATGGGATTCACGGAAGAACTGACAAGACTGCTTGCCTACTTCCAACCCGTAGGGTTCAGGGGAAACTGCATTCACGGGAACACCGGGAAAAGTCCGGAACGGCATATTCAACGGCAACAGTAAAGAGGAATCCGCAGAAGAAAGGAAAGTTCCGGTTGTGCATTGACGGAATGCCTATACTTGAATGGTTCAAGATGAATTTAAAGAGCTTAAGGAAAAGCTGGCTGTAGGCCACACTCCAAAAGAGAAAAACAGGCCCCAAAGAGAGTTGAGAATATAATTCTTTGGTAGAAAATAAAAGTGTAATTCTAATTGTTAATGAATTGCACTTTGAGTATTTTTGTAAATACTTTGTTTCACTGATAAATAAACCAAGATGAAAACTATATTTTCATGTTTCTTCTGTCTTTTCTGTCTTTTCACTATCGGGTGTACGCATCAGTCCAGTCAAGAAAACTGTGTAGAAATCGGCAGTGCGGATGCAATCTGTGTAAGCACCGATACTTTAGGGAAAACAGTACGCATGAATATGCTACATGGGCATTATACCACTGAAAGTGAAGAAGTGTTCGCTATTGTCCTCAATCCTCAGAAACTTCCACTAAGTTATGGCAGAAGATGGATTTTAGAAAGATGGGAAAATAATCAATGGGTAAGGCTTTGGACGAAAAAGCCCACAGTTTTTTTTGATGACGAAATTATACCGATTACCCCACCTATATATTATTGTTTCAGTTTTCCTATTAAATACTATAAAACAACTCCCGGCAAATATCGTATTTCCACATCAATGTGGAATGATTTGGAGAAAATCAATCTCAATGCTGAATTTGAAATAGAATAAACACCCCTTTCACTAAACAATTCAATGTTATGAAAACAAAAATATGGGTAGGAGTTCTATTTTACTCTTTTATGGGATGTGCGAATAAGGCACCAAAATCAAATCTTACAAGCAAATCAATTCCTAAAGAGCCGGAAGGGTATGGTGTCCGGTATATTCCCGTGCAAGAAGAACCGGTAGAAGAGAATACGGTTTATGAGGTAGTAGAGGAAATGCCAGAATTTCCCGGTGGTATAGATAAATTGTTACAATTCATCAACGATAATATGAAATATCCAGCACAAACGGAAGGAATGCAAGGAAAGGTTATTGTTCAATTCATCATAGACGAAGACGGTTACATAATAGAACCTAACATAGTAAGGAGTGTTGAGTCTTCTTTAGATAATGAGGCACTACGTCTGATAAAAATGCTTCCTCAATGGAAACCCGGCACACTAAAAGGAAAAGCTGTAAAGGTGAAATATACAGTCCCAGTAGCTTTTAAACTCAAATAATAGCAACTATAAAACATTTATTACTCATATTCCCGTAATATTCGAAAATCACCATTCCCCTCGCAACAATGTGCTTGAATAAAACAAAACACCCACCTTTACATTAACATATGTAAAAGTGGGCACTATTTCTTTAAATTATTGATTTTCAACGCTTAATGCGGTGCGTACGGGACTCGAACCCGTGACCCCATGCGTGACAGGCATGTAT